>CESI01054154.1_pt1 | contig 15182 bp, 9 predicted proteins | sample 356301 | NCBI WGS metagenome assembly CESI01 (sample SAMEA2621423, study PRJEB7988) | marine metagenome | biome: marine biome (ENVO:00000447); feature: deep chlorophyll maximum layer (ENVO:xxxxxxxx); material: "saline water (ENVO:00002010), including plankton (ENVO:xxxxxxxx)" | depth 40 m | reverse complement strand
TCAAAGGCAAATATATTGGCAAAAGATGTGGATTATTGGGAACTAAATGAAGCATTTTCAGTTGTAGGAATAGTTAATACTCAATTGCTTAAAATAGATTCTAATAAAGTAGATGTAAATGGAGGTGCTGTAGCTCTTGGACATCCTCTTGGATCAAGTGGAAGTAGAATTTTAGTTACACTAATAAATGTCTTGAAACAAAAGAAAGGTAAAATTGGCGCAGCAGGTATATGTAATGGAGGTGGTGGCGCTTCAGCAATGGTTATAGAAAATATAGATTAGTAATCTATACTTTAACTAACCAATTAAATTTGTCTGGATGTTTTCCCATTTTGTATTCTGAAAGATGCTTTAAAACTTTAGTATGAAAGTGGTGATCTTTGGATTCAGGAATCAAGAAGTTTTCTCCATTCAGAGAAATATTTGATATTGGAGCAATTGTAGCAGCAGTACCTGCTCCAAAAGCTTCTGTAAGTTTACCTTCTTTGAGTGCTTCAAAAATTTCTTTAACTTCAATTTTTCTCTCTTGAACTTCTATACCCCAATCTTTAGCAATTTCTACTACACTTTTTCTTGTAATGCCATTTAAAATTGTATCGCTAGTAACTGGTGTTACAAGAACATTGTCTATTACAAATAGAACATTCATAGTACCAGCTTCTTCAATATATTTGTGCTCTTTAGAATCTGTCCAAATTAATTGTCTAAATCCTTCTTTTGCAGCCAACATTGCTGGATATAAAGCAGCAGCATAATTACCAGCAGCTTTTGAAAATCCAGTACCCCCTTGAACGGCTCTAGAATAATGAGTTTCTACTTTCACAGAAACTGGTTCTAAGTAATAAGATCCAACAGGACATGTGAAAATCATAAATTTATAAGAATCCGATGGCTTAATCCCTATGTAAGGATCTGTTGCAAAAATAAATGGTCTTATGTAAAGAGAATGTTCTAGATTTTGAGGAACCCAGCCTTTGTCTACAGAAATTAATTCTAAAATGGAATTAACAAAGACTTCTTCATTAATTTCGGGGATACACATTCGTTTATTAGAACTATTAAATCTTCTAGCATTTTCATAAGGTCTAAACAAAACTATATCACCATTCAAATCTCTATGTGCTTTCATCCCTTCGAAGCAACTTTGCCCATAGTGTAGAGCTGAATTAGCTGGGGATAGACTAATATCTCCATAAGGTATTATTTTAGGTTTGGACCAGTTACCATTATCAAAATCCATTGTAAACATATGGTCTGAAAACAACTTTCCAAAAGGTAAATTATTCCAGTTTACTTGTGGTAATCTGCTATTTTTTGTTAATTGGATATAAGTTTGAACAATGTCTACTTCCATTGGCGTATAATGAAATTATTAGTCTGCAAAAGTACTAAAATAAAAATGAATTTATGGTAATTGAGCAAAACAATAATAGAGAAGCTTTAATTAAGTTACTCAAAAAGTACTGGGGTTTTGATGCATTTAGAGATTCCCAAAAAGAAATTATAGACTTTGTTCTACAAAAAAAAGATGTTATTGCATTACTCCCAACTGGGGGAGGTAAATCATTATGCTATCAACTACCTGCAGTTTTAATGGATGGAACTTGTTTAGTAATATCTCCTCTTATAGCATTAATGGAGGATCAAGTAAGCCAACTCACTAAAATAGGAATAAAAACTGCCTATATTAATTCTTCTCTTCATTTCAAGGATATTGATAGAATATTGGATAATGTCATATATGGAAATATAAAAATTCTTTACGTGTCTCCCGAAAGACTAAAGACAGATCTTTTCCTAGATAGGTTCAAGAAAATGAATATAAGTTTTGTAGCAGTGGACGAAGCACATTGTATTTCAGAATGGGGAAATGATTTCAGACCAGAATATAGAAATATTTCTGCGATAAAAACATTAAAAAAAGACCTGTCATTTATAGCTCTTACAGCAACTGCGACTCCTGAAGTTGTAAAAGATATAGAAAAACAGCTTTCTTTCAAAAAAAGTAACAAAATACAAAGATCATTCATTAGAAATAATATTAATTACAGCGTCATAAATGGAATTAGCAAAGAAAAAGTTTTGATAAAATTACTCACTAACCAATGTTCAATAATTTATGTGAGAAATAGAAAAAAAACAAGAGAATTATCCAAATTACTTAACAGTAATAATTACAAAACAGATTATTACCATGGTGGATTAGATTTTAAAGAAAGATCTAAAAAGCAAAATAGATGGATAAATAATGAATTCGATACCATTATAGCCACTAATGCATTTGGAATGGGGATTGACAAACCAGATGTTAAGTCTGTTATTCATTACGACTTACCTGACACATTAGAATCCTTTTACCAGGAGTCAGGAAGAGCTGGCAGAGATGGGAAAGCCGCCTACTCTATTATTTTAAAAGACGATCAGGATATTGGAAATTTAAAGAAAAGAATTAAAATAAATTTTCCAGATGTTGAAGATGTTAAAAAAGTTTTTCAAAGCATTGTCAATATTCACCAAATAAGTATTGGGTATTATTCAGACGAAAAGTTTGAACTAGATATTGATGTTATTTCTAATAATAACAAGCTCTCTAAATCAACCACTTCCCAATCTATAAAGTATTTAATAAACGAAGGATATATCCAACAAACCAACGATTATCAATTTTCAATGGCTTCGATAATCATGCCTATAGATAGATTAAATCAGTTCTTAAATAACTACAAGAATTTTGAAAAAATTATTGATGTTTTAATTAGAAGCTATTCCTCTATCCATCAACAAATGGTTAGAATAAGTGAAGATGTTATTTCCAAAAGACTAAACATTAAAAAGGAAGAAACCATTATTTTATTATATAAACTTCACCAACAAAATATACTAATTTACGAGGCTAAAAAATCTAACTACACTATCAACTTTTCAATACCAAGACCAAACATAAATCACTTGAGTCTTTCCAAAAACTTTTTAAATTTCAAAAAGGTTAAAAATGAAAAAGCCAAACAATTAATTGACTATGTAAATCAAAAAATAGAGTGCAGAAATATTAACTTACTGAAATATTTTGGAGAAAATAAAATTGAAAAATGTAAAAACTGTGACAATTGTAATATGGGTTTAAGAATTAAAAATAATTCTGAAAAAGCAATAAAAAACGCCATTATCTTCTTATTGAATTACGAATCTAAATCACCAAGCTTTATTTTAAGACAGCTAGAAGAAGTGATTGAAAAAGAAAGATTAAACTCTATTTTAAAACAAATGATTTTAGAAGAAAGTATACTTAGAGATAAGAACAACTTATTATATATTAATTTATAGGGCCATTGGTTTTCCTTAGTTCTTTGATTTCGCAATATTGACATTTATTATCTTTAGTCCTAAATAAATTATTCATTTCACAAAACAGTTCTCCAAAAGAATCAAAACTTTGTTTGTAAAACAATCCAAAACCCTGAGTATAATTAGATTGGTTTTGGTTAGAAAGATCGTATTCATTAGATTGGTTATAAGCATGAACTCTGACATTACCTTTACTATTTAATTTATACTCAACATTCACATCGCCAATAAATGAATTTGGATTTTGGCTAATACTATTAGATTGGGACATTCCTAGATTTGTTTCTACACTTAAGCGATCGTTAAATTGCTGAGTAGACATTGCTACAGATAATTCTTCATTGGATAACTGGTTGCCTAAAGTATAATTAAAACCTATATCAAATTCATCGGTAAAAGAAGAAATCATATTTCCTAATTGGTTTGACAACACTTCACTAGTTGAAATGTCATAAGACTTGACATTATTTCCTAAATTGAGATGGTTAGGGGTAATAAATTGATTTAAAATCAAGAGAGAAAATACTTGCTTGTTCAGCTCTTCAGAGTTAGAAAGAACTCTTTTAAGTGCAGTTTTAACAGATTCGTTTCCATTAGGAACATCAATACTAAATTGGATATCTGGGTTCATTAAATTATTTTCTAAATCAATATCTACATCCACTATACTTTTATGCTTCCAATTGTCTCTATCTATTTCTGGCATTATGTTGTACAAGCTGGTTCTTAAGGGATATCTTGCACTTAAATCAATTTTGGCATTGTATGGGTCTCCTAGCCAAGTTAAGGTGCCTCCTTTCTTTAAATCAAACTTTTTGTTAACGAATTCTTTTAAAGTAAAAACATATTCGCCTTTATTAATCACATAGTTACCATACATCGTTAAATCATAGTTTTGATCAATGTTTAGTTGAATATTTCCTTGACCACTAGATTTCATTTCATCTCCTACCAAATCATCAAATATCAGCATAACCTCTGCCTGATCGGTAATTTCTAAATCAATATCTATATTCATTTTCTCTTTGGAAATAATTGGTTTTTCAGATTTAACTGTATTGTTGGTATCCTTATTAATAAATGTTATAAAGTCATGAAGGACAACTTCAGAAGATCCATACAATGGGATACTTAGATTGGTACTTTTATCGGTAATTGCTTTAACGTAAATTGATAAATTTTCTAAAGAATCGTAATTTATTTCTGCTGAACCAGTCATAAATACCTTACCGAAATAATATGGATTTTCATAAAATGTATTGTTCATAACCATTATTGGTTCGGGAATTTCTAGGTAGATATTTAAAGAATAGTCTATGAAATTATCATGGTGGTATTTACCGTTTATAATTCCAATATTATTTAACTCGTCGGAAAAATTACCGTTCGAAATTTCAATTGCATCGTCTTTAAATAAAAGATTGCCATTTATTTTAAAACGAGTATCGTATTCTGTTAATTTCAATTCTGTTTTATTTAATGATAAAACACCATTAAATTTGGGATTAAAGGCATCTCCAGAAAGAGATAAATCTCCAGATAAAAGTCCATTAAGATTGGAAAGAATGTTATTGGGCAAAAAAGGACTTAAGAAATCGACATTAGTACTGTCAAACTTAATAACCCCATCTAACTTTTTATCACTATTGGGATAAAAAAAGCAATCAATTAATTTAATCTCTTCATGATTTTTTTCGTTAACTAATCTACCATTTAAAATAAATTTTTCAGAACTTTCCTTCCATAAGGAATGAAAATTAACATCTCCAATTGGAAAATAATTAAAAATGAAATTTTCAATATTAAACTCATTAAATAATTGAGGATTAGAAAGCAAAGATTGAAAATTAATCTGGGCATTTAAAACTCCTTCCATTGTAGTATTTTTTTTATTAAAATCGAACAACAACGGAACAGAACTTAGTTGGAACTCTCGAACTTCAAGAGATAAACTGTCTATAACTTCTGAACCTATATGTCCATTTAAAGAAACGGATTGATTAGCATTGGAAAGCAAAATTGAATCGATAAAATATTTATCTTCCATATACTTTATAGTAGGATTTCCTTCCATATTCCAATAACCAATTGAAGTGTCATATAAATAGAACTCTTCAATATTTGCAAAAATCATTTCAGTACTTTTAAAATCCAAAATGGAACTTATCTTTCCTAAAGAAATAGAATCATTGTTATTCCAAGTAATTGAAGTATTTACAATATTATTTTTAGCAGCAGTTTTTAATTTAATATTTTGAAAATTAATTAGTTGGTTATTAATCAATTCTTCAATTGATAAATTCAATTTTAAATTACTGTCTAAATAGATGTCTTTTTGATCCATTACATTGAAATTTATATTATTTAAAATGAAATTATCGTACTGGACTTTATCAGATTTGAAACTTAAATCTAAAAGTTCTTTTTCTCCATTGAAAGAGAATCTTAAATCGGTAGCTTTTGCAATGTCTAATGAAGGAAAAAACACATCTGAAATCTTAGAGAAATCATGAATTTCTAATTCAAAATCTACATGTTTTTTGCTTGGTAAATAATCTAAAGGTTTGGATAAGTTTGGAAATACAGTAGCATATAAATAATTTAAGTCTTTGGCCAATTCGTCAAACTTAAAATCTCCAGAAATATTAAAAGTTAAAAAGTCGGAACTAAAGTTTATAATATGATTATAATAATTTGACTGCGAATCAAAATCAATATCACCAAATTTATAAGTTTCGCCATTTTCAATAAATATGACATCTTCCATGTTGGCAAATCCCGTGAAATTTTTCCAATTATTTCCAAAACCGTTAAAATAGGTTTTAAAAGAAGCCATACTTTCTGAATGGTTTGCTAAAAAGCCAATTTTACCAACAAATGCATTTTTAACATCCATAGAAAAATCAAACTCAGTCTCTGGATTATTTAAATCTATGTTTCCGATAAAGTCGAGATTAATATATTTATCTATTAATTCCATTTTACCGATAAAAGATTTATTTTTAAATGTTCCACTAATATTTAAATCCTCATATTTATAATCATTGTATATAAAATCAGATAAATATCCATTTATTTTTAAATCTACATCTTCTTTATACAGTCCTTTACCATCAATTTCAAAATGAGCAATAAAATTATCAGTGTCGTTATTATCTATTAATGAAATTCCAGTAATTTTTTTTGCATCAATATTAAAATGGTAGAGTAATTCAGATGAATTATTTTTAAAGAAACGTAAATCCCCCGCAATTTCCCCATAAGAAGAAATAAATTCTAATTTTGATATTAATTCTGTATTATCACCATTTCCTGAAATTTTAATTTCAAAATTGTTTATTTTCTGAAGTTGTTTTAAAACTAATGGAGGGATATTTAAATTTTTACTCTTTTGAAGAGAAATTAAATCTTCTACCAAAATATTATTAGATTCTATATTGAAAAAATAAGAAAGTAAATTTTCATTTGAAAAATCTTTAATTTCAAAATCTCCTTCAAGATAGGAGCTTTGATAATTAAGTGAAAGATCATTTAACTTAATAGATTTAGAGGTGCAGGAAAGATTAGTACTAAAATTCAACTTTAATGTGGTATCTAGTTTCTTATTAAAAATTAAATTATAGTCCATACTGGATAACTTGGTGTCAATATTTTCTAATAAGATGAAGTCATCCTTAAAATCTAAATTTAGATTTATGTTATCGGAATTAAATGTACTGTTTTGTGTTTTTAACTTTAAATTCACTAGGCTTAATTTACTTGAATCTAAATATAGATCGGCATTTACACTTGACACTTTAAAGCCTTTTTCATGTTGAAATTGGAGGTCACTTATTTTTGAAAAAAATAAATTATTGTCTAGAGAAATATTATTTAATAATAAGTTTATGTTTGTAAACTTAAAATACTGAAAATCAATATTATAACATTCTGTAATATTGCTATTTGAAAAATGAGAAAATTGGCTATTTTCAATTTTAAACTCCCTTACTAAAAGCTGATAATCGTTGCTTTCTCTTTGATTTTTTTCAAAGCTATTTAACAAAAACTCAATTTCGTATTTTTCCTTACTCGGATTTTTTCTCAAAACAATTTCAGCATCTTTAAAAATCACTTGATCAATAATAAATTTTCTATCCAACCAATTAATATCTTCAATATCTACTACTACTTTTGGGACAGACAAAATAGTGTCTCCGTTTAAATCAGGAATAAATATTTGATAAAATTGAAGATTAGTGAAACCATTTAAAGAAACTTTTCCAATTCGGATTTTAGAATTTATTTCATTACTTATATAATTTGTAACCTCTTTGGTGATTTTATTTTGGAAAAATGAAAATCTAATTAAAAATAAGAAAAGGATTATCAAAATTATTGACAACTCTATTAGATTAAAAATCAATCTAATTAAAATGGAATTGGTATTTTTGAAAAATTCTTTCAATAAACAATAATGAATTTAGACAAAGATAGCATCATTCTCGGGATAGAATCAAGTTGTGACGACACCTCGGCAGCAGTTCTTATAAATGGAGTTGTGCATTCTAATGTTACCGCTAATCAGTCTATACATGAAAAGTATGGCGGAGTTGTTCCTGAACTGGCCTCAAGAGCACACCAAGAAAATATTGTTCCAGTAGTTACAACTGCTTTAAAAGAAGCCAATATAAATGTTAATGATCTTACAAGTATTGCATTTACAAGAGGACCTGGGCTATTAGGATCTTTATTAGTTGGTACATCTTTTGCTAAATCTTTATCCTTATCGCTCGATATTCCTCTAATTGAAGTTCACCACATGAAAGCCCATATTCATGCTCATTTTATAAAAGAGAAGAAGGAAGATGAGCCAACTCCAAAATTTCCTTTTATTTGCTTAACAGTTTCTGGAGGTCATACACAAATTATTTGGGTAAAGACCCCTCTTAAAATGAAGGTAATTGGAAGCACTATAGACGATGCAGTAGGAGAAGCATTTGATAAGGCAGGAAAGGTTTTAGGCTTAGGTTATCCTGCAGGGCCAACTATTGATCTACTTTCTAAGGAAGGGAACAGTAATAAATTTAAATTTACTTTTCCAAAAGCTGGTGAACTAAATTATAGTTTTAGCGGGTTAAAGACACAGTTTTTAAATTTTATTAGAAAAAATGAACAGAATAATAAGAACTTTTGTAAAGAAAACTTAAATGATATTTGTGCTTCTTATCAGTCTCATCTTGTAAGTTATTTAATAAAAAATCTAGAAAAGGCAATCAAAAAATATTCTTGTCAGGATATTGCTTTAGCAGGAGGAGTTTCTGCAAATTCACATCTAAGAAAAGAATTTGAAAGACTTGGGAAATCTGTTGGATGCAATTCTTTTGTTCCCAAAATAAGTTATTGTACCGACAATGCAGCTATGATAGCAATGAGCGGAAAGTTTATGGAAGAAAAAGGGATATTTGCTGATTTAAGCACATCTGCAAGTGCAAGAATACCAATAGACTAAGTAGATTTATTTAAATTTCTCTTATTATACCAACCTAGTAAAATCAAAGCAATTATTGAAGCGATTGTTATCCATGCCCAAATTGGAAAAACTGGGGTTTCTCCTCTCGCATAAGAATGCAAACCTTTAGACAGATAATAGTTAACGCCTATAAAAGTCATTAAAACACTAGAAAATGCTAAAACTGAAGCTACGTTGAAAGTAAATTTACTTTTTAACCCTGGAATTAATCTAAAATGTAAAATTATAGCATAGGTTAAAACAATTACTAGTGCCCATGTTTCTTTTGCATCCCATCCCCAATATCTTCCCCAAGATTCATTGGCCCAAATCCCTCCAAGAAAGGTTCCAATAGTTGCTAGTGCTAAACCTATTGTTAGGGTCATCTCATTAACATAAGTAAGTTCTGAAATAATCATTTTTAAATTCTTATTAGCTGGCTTTAAAAATATATAGTTCACTACATTGATTAGACCAAGTATAAAACCAAGCCCTAAGAAGCCATAACTTATTGTAATACACGCTACATGTATAACCAACCAATAAGACTTTAACACAGGCTGCAAATCGGTCAATTGTGGGTCAAAGCTACTATGTCCAGCTGTCATTAAGACACAAAATGCCAATAATGCTGTTCCAGCTAAGGTAATTCTTGAACTTCTTATAAATAAAAAACCTGCTAAAACTCCTCCCCATGCAATGAATGTAAGTGCCTCGTAACCATTACTCCAGGGTGCATGCTCTGTTATGTACCATCTTAAAGCAAGTGCATATGTATGCATGCCAAAAACTACCATAAGAAGAATAATTAAACCCCATAAAGTATATTTAACAATTTTATTTACAAGATTTTTCTTCTTACTCAATGCATTCCAAAAGGAGAATATAAGTAGTAAAACAGATAAATAACCATAGTAATTTTTAACCGTTACAAATAGATTTGAATGGTTGTAAGAAATTTCCCTTTCAATCTGACTTTTGTTTAGTAGCAACTCATTAGGTGTAGTTTTAATTTGATAAGCTTTGATAAAGTTTAACATTGACTGGGCAGTTTCGTAATTATTGGACTTTTTAGCTTCTCCCAAATCAATTATATAGGACCTAAACAATCTAGAAAGGGAAATATTTGCAAGATGTTCGTCAGTGGTATCTATGGGTTGCTCTGAATAAGGATCCATCCAATCCACCCATTTATTGTCTGGACTTCCAGAAACAGGAAATATTTTTAAAAAAGCACCATTCATAGTTTGAAGAACTATGTTCATTCTTTCGTTGGCTTTAATCGCTTCTTTATCAAACACATTTTTTTCTACATCTTTTTTTGCAAAACTTATTTGAAGTAGATCCTTTAACTTTTCGCTACCATCAGGGTTGAAAAAATCTTTAACTGAAGCATATTTACCTTCAATTCCCAGCGAATCTGCTAACCCAGTTCTTTTTTTAATGTAGATTATTTTTTCTTCTAGCCAATATGGTTTATCTAAAATCATATCTATAAAAATCTGCATAGGATTTACAGATTTATTATCACTTGTGATATAGTCATTTTTCTTAGAAATCTTATGAAAAATGTCATAAGCCAATGTATGAGTAGGCTCAATTCTCCCCTCATATGTTTGCACCAATAAAATACCCATCGAATCGGCCTGTTCTTTTGCAATAGGTTGGTAATTGTAAGATTTTTCTAAAGTGTCAGAGCTATTATCTTGACAGTTAGCAGATATCATTAAAAAAGAAATCAATATGGTAAAAGCTGCTTTTCTTTTGTTTCTCATTTTAATGGCTTTTTTTCTAATATCAACAAATCTAGAGGTAGGGTTAAATAAGGTTCCTAATAGTCCGATTGCTAAAAGCAAATACCCTAAATAGGTTACCAGAGTACCTAAAATATCGTGATTTACAGATAAAATAGTAATATCAGGATCTAAACCAGCTGTTTTATTCTCATCTTCGGACCAGTCGTAACTAGATTGGAAAAATCTAAACCCTCCATAATCAACGACATGGTTCATAAAGAGATTGAATGAGTCGTTTACTGCATTGGATTCATCTAAAATAGTAATGTCACTTTCGTAACTACTTGGACTCTCCGAACCAGGATATTTCATCAATCTAAAGTCAGTAAGTCCTACTTCAAAAGGAATATCAATTTTTCTTGAACCATATGCTATCGAAAAAAACAAATTTCCACACTTTATGGCCGTAGGAATTGGTCTTACTCCAGCTTTTCCTAGTACTATTTCTTGTTGAGTATCTCCATTTGTAGAAATTTCAACTTTTAAGGCATCTGGCAAATCTTCATCTTCGGATGATAGATATTCAAATTTAGATTTTTCCTCAATACTATTAATCATTATTTGCTGACCTAAAAATGAAATTAAATTCCTTGTATCAACATTGTGTAAAATATTTGGAGATAAAGTGTCCTGAGGAATTTCTCTTTCACTTTGTCTATCTTCAACTGAAAGACTTGCCATATCTATCTTACTCATTTCAAAAGGAGCAAATATTTTTAGTTGGTCATCATTATAAAAAAAACGAACAGCATCTTCCCTTTCGTTGTTGTTAAAAGCAAAAGGAATACCTTGTTGAACAACTACTTCCCCAATTGGAAGATATAAGTTTTCTCTACCTGGGAGGACAAGATGAATATGGGTCTTTCCGCCAGGAACGTCTTTAATAAATTGTTTTTTAGCATTTTCAATTCTATCTATAACTTTTACACTCACTTCTCCTTTTCCTGGAAATTGAAAACTAGTAGATGGAAATCTTGTAAAAACCTTGGAAAAATAATGTTGTAGAGATTCGTTGTACTGTAAAGTATCGTCGTGTACTTTAATTTGAAAGTAGGGTTCAGAAGAAAAAATCTCATTGGAAGACTGTTTTTCTTGGACCAACATTACTCCTTCATAACCAAAATATCTAGAAAAAAATGAACCTAGTAAAGCAATAATAAATCCAAAATGAAGTAAAAGAATAGACCATTTTTTCCATTTTAAAAGCTGATAGGTCCTTATATTATTCAAGAAATTTAAAAGAAGAAGAAGTAAAATAAGTTCAAACCATTTTGCATTATAGACCAGTTCTTTTGCGGTAATTGTATCGTATTCGTTTTCTATGAAAGTTGCAACTCCAATTGATGAAGCCATGGCAAACAACAAAATGGCCATAAACCTAGTAGACAATATAAGATTGAAAAACTTCATTTACCGACGAAATTAACTAAAAATATGTCCATAAATGGTTAATGTTTAGAACTAAAATTGTTAAGGATTGGTAAATTCAGCAACTTAATAAAGAATTGTACCTTTATTGCTATGGAAAAAGATAATTATTTTCTTGAAGAATTCACATCTCATGACGGAAAGAAACTTGCAATTCACCACTGGCCAATAGAAAAACCAAAAATGTTAATTCATTTGGTTCATGGAATGAGTGAACATGGATACAGATACCATGAATTCTCTAAATGGTTAAATAAAAAAGGAATATATGCATATGCTCCAGATCTAAGAGGACATGGAAAGACTGCTGGTTGTTTAAAAAATATTGGTCTATTTAGTAAAAAAAATGGATGGAATAAAGTAGTAAAAGATCTGAAAATGATTACGGAAAATTTTTCTTTAAAAAACTCGAATATTCCAACTATTATTTTAGGACACTCTATGGGTTCATTTTTAATAAGAACACTTTTAATTGATTATCCGAGTATTGCAAAACACTATATATTTTCAGCTACTGCCTGCCACCCTGGATTGAAGGGTTACTTGGGCAGTTTTGTAGCCAAATCCAATAGTTTTCTTTTTGGAAAAAAAACCAAATCAAGACTTCTACAACTATTAGTAATGGGAGAATTTAATAAAAAGATTAAAAAACCAAATACGAAAAAAGACTGGATATCAAGAGATGAATCAGTGGTGAAAGAATACGTTAAAGATCCTTATTGTATGCAAATATTTAAGAATCAATTTTTTGTAGATCTTGCTTTTGGAGTAATGTCAGTAAATGAAACTAAGAATATTCTTAGAATGAATAAAGACAAGAATTATTTACTCTTTAGTGGAAGTATGGATCCTGTAGGCAATTATGGAAAAGGAGTTAGAAAACTACATAAACTATTTATCAGACAAGGTTTAAAAAATACAGAGCTTAAACTATTTGCTGGCGGGAGACATGAAATGTTGAACGAAATAAACAAGCAGGAAGTATATCAATACATTTATGACTGGATTGAAAAAAAAGTATTAAATGGTAATTGACAAAATTGAGAGTATAAAAAAAACTCTTCCCAAAGGCATTAAGCTTATTGCCGTTTCTAAAACCAAACCTTTAGAAATGATTCAACAAGCCATAGAATCGGGTCATTTAGACTATGGGGAAAATAAAGTTCAAGAAATGGTTAATAAGCATGAGTCTTTGCCCAAAAACATACGTTGGCACATGATTGGTCATCTTCAAAGAAATAAAGTTAAATATATAGCTCCTTTTGTACATTTAATTCATGGGGTAGATTCAAAAAAACTACTTGATGAAATAAACAAACAAGGATCAAAAAATAAAAAAATAATCAATTGTTTATTGCAATTTCATATTGCTAGTGAGAGTGCGAAATTTGGATTTAGCATTGAAGAAATAAAAGAACTTATAGATTCTAAGCAGTATTTAAATTGGGGAAATATAAATGTTCAAGGGGTTATGGGAATGGCAACATTTACCAACGATAAAAAACAAGTAAAAGCTGAATTTGGTTTATTAAAAGAATACTTTGAGGAGCTAAAACCAATTTTTGGAGAAAATTTCAAAACATTGTCTATGGGAATGAGTGGAGATTATTTAGAAGCTATTTCTAAAGGAAGTAATATGATTCGTATAGGAAGTGATATTTTTGGAAAAAGATAATTTGATAAAAAACAAAATCGTAACGTTCTTATATATTTAAACTTATAATTTTACCGCTTTAAAATAAAAAATGAATACTCAACAAAAAGTTATTAATCAGATAAAAGCCGATTTGGCAAGCGAGAATAGTACTGTAATATCTGAAGCCCTTGTTAAAACAAAAGCTAAAGGGAGTGAAGAATTAATTGCACCATTAGTTGAACTTTATAAAACAACAAATGATATAAAGTTAAAACAAAGCGTTAAAAATATTTTTTCAGAACTTAAAAATAAAGATTGTATTGATTTTCTACTTCCTCACTTACAAGAAGACAACGACGAGGTAAAGGAGCTTGTTTTATTTTCAATGTGGAGCTCTGGTATTGACATGACAGATTACATAGTAGAATTAATAGAATATTCTTGTGATGGAGGATTTATGGTTATTTTAGAAGCATTAACTGTTCTTGAAAACTTAGAAGGACCATTTAATGACGAGGATTTATTTCAGGGCTCCACACTTATTCAAGAAAAAATATACGAGTCTGAAGACGACAAAAGAAAAGAATTATTACAATCTATGAGTAATATAATTCAAGAGTTTAGTGCTTAATTAATTTTGAAAGAAATAAAAAACATAACCATATTGGGAACTGGGAATATAGCCAATGGGTTCTTACATCTGTTTTTAAAAAATCAATTCAAAATTGATTGCATTTTTGGCAAATCTTCTAATAATATCGATAAAGATGTTTTAAAAAATACTTTTTTCACAAATAACGTTTCAAAAATACCTTCTACTAGTGACTTATATATATTTGCTTTAAGTGACGATGCTTACCAAAAAGTATTTAAAAAAATCTCTAAAAACAACAATTTTTTAGTTCATACATCTGGAAGTTTGGATAGTAAAAGTCTTGAAATTATTTCTAATAGGTGGGGTTGCATATATCCGTTACAAACCATAAAAAAAGATTCAAAATTTAGTTGGGAAACAATTCCTTTTTTTATAGAAACAGCCAATGAAAAGGATGAAGAATTATTAAGCATATTTTGTAATTCCAACAAAATAAATTTTTCTATTTTAAATTCCTTTAAAAGAAAAAAACTGCATCTAGCAGCTGTTATCTCTAACAATTTCACCTATCATTTACTAAGTATGGTAAAAGAATATTGTATTGAAAACGAAGTTAATTTTAAAGATCTAAAACCTCTTTTAGAAAAAACACTGGATGTAGCTTTAAATAAAGCTCCATTTATAGAGCAAACAGGTCCTGCAATGAGAAGAGACAATACACTTATAGAAAACCAGGTAAAGGAACTTAAAGATTTTAAAAACCTTCAAGACATTTACGAGATTTTTACAAAAAAAATTATTAAAAAACACTACAATGAGTTATAAACAAAGACTTTCTGGAATCAATACTTTTATTTTTGATGTTGACGGAGTACTAACAGACGGTAATGT
>CESI01005920.1_pt1 | contig 15217 bp, 13 predicted proteins | sample 356301 | NCBI WGS metagenome assembly CESI01 (sample SAMEA2621423, study PRJEB7988) | marine metagenome | biome: marine biome (ENVO:00000447); feature: deep chlorophyll maximum layer (ENVO:xxxxxxxx); material: "saline water (ENVO:00002010), including plankton (ENVO:xxxxxxxx)" | depth 40 m | reverse complement strand
TCAAAATATTCATAACCGCTTCGACCACCGTCCTCCATGCGATCGTTGATGTTGTACCACCAAGAGATATCAAACACGAAGTTGCCTCCGGGCTTGATTGGCTTTGGCAAATCGATTCGCATCATCGTATTGTTGATGGTATATGGCAATGGACGACCGGTCTCATCTCCGACATACTGAATATTGAATCCTCCATCGAACGTGGGCTCCAATCCCATCACGGAACCGAATCCTTCGCGATTGCTCAAATTCGATTCACGAATTTTGTAACTATCGCTATCCAACGCGCGCACATTTTGATCCAACTGCATCCAGATGTAACGAAGTTCATCTGGACTGTTATTTGTATACAAAATGCGCTCCTCTCCATCAATGCGCTGATTTGCATCGTCCAAGGTCACTTGAATGTTATAATCAGCCTGTTGCTGCCAATATTCATGACCGGGAGCACCCGATGCAGTTCTGTAAACATTGGGCGTTGGCAGGTCCTGTGCTAACTGCCTAAATTTATTGTCATTGATCTGTGAAGGAGTATCCTCAAGGATTTGTTGACCTAAGACGACTGATGTGCTTGCTACCAACAACAATAAAGTTGCGAGCATTGGTTGAAAACGATTTCTTTTCATGCTTACTTGCTAAGGCTTGCAATTTACAGCACATGAAACAATATCAGCCGTCTTTAAAGGCCTCATTTCGACAAGCAACGCCCGGAAAAAAACAAAGGACTTTTGATCTGTTTTGCACCTCGAGGCCAATCATTCTTTTCGTTGCGCTTGCCATGGGTGTTGCGAGCGGTTGCAAAACATCCAATAACGCAGATGAAGAAGTGACAGGTGCGGCTTTTATTGATGAGCCAATCAACGGAATTGCATGGCGATATCTCGCACTCGGAGATTCGTACACCATTGGCCAATCGGTTGACGCATCTGATCGCTGGCCTGTTCAACTTCAAGTTGAGCTGGAAGCAAATATGACCACCAAACCGTTCGAAAACGTTACCATTCTCGCCACGACCGGTTGGACCACTAGCAACCTCGCACAAGCCCTATCTAATTCTGGATACGAAGAGGAAACTTGGGATCTCGTGAGCTTACTCATCGGTGTAAACAATCAATTCCAAGGGGTCTCGTTGGAGCAGTACGAGGTAGAATTTGAGGATTTATTGCACCGGGCAATAGCCGCTGCGAATGACTGTGAAGAACGTGTTTTCGTGGTTTCCATTCCCGATTATGGTTACACACCATTCGGTGAGGCTAATCAGGCTCAAATCAGCGGAGAACTTGAGACATTTAATGCGAGCTGCAAAGCCATTGCAGAGTCGTATGGTGTTGCACATTTTGACATTACGGACATTTCTCAGCAATGGCCTGACGTCGATGGTCTGATTGCCGAGGACGGACTTCATCCGTCGCGATTGCACTATAGCCTTTGGATTGATTCATTCCACGATTCAGTCCGAGCCCTGCTGGAGCCGTAATACACTTCAGTAATGCCAGTATAACTGTCCTGAGCCTAATTGGTTGAATTGCCAGTATACAGGCTGATTGTAGCCGCCCATTGCATCACCGGACGCATCAATTATCACATAAGCGTATTCCGTGGCTTTGAAACTCAAGCTACTCACGCCAGATTGGTGGATGAAAGCGTAATCCGCAGTAAATGCCGAAGCATCAAGGCTGGACAAGCCTGAAGAATAGCCCTGGAACGTACGAACGTTTCCAGTAACTAAGGCTTGTGCAGCGCCGTTGTGCAACTTGACCGTCGCAGAATCCAAAGCCAACTCCAAATCGATGGTTCCTGCATAATCTTGCGCATCCACTTCGAGATCCTGAGTAGGATTTGAATAATTCAAATTGAAATTGCCCTGACCATTCAATTGAACAATATCATATTGCGGCGCTGTGATTTTGGCATGCACAACATGGCTCAGATTTCTAGCCCATTGGCAGCGGTCCTCATGATTCAAGACCAGCTCACTCCCCGACCAAACCGCGGAAGTGTGAGCCAATAAATTTGCAGGTCCACTCCAGACTAGTTGCACCTCATTTGAAGTCCCTATGATGCATTCCACCTCCAAATGATCATTGACTGCAAGAGCGAAGGAAGATGGAGCATTCCATGTCAAGGTATCCGTTTTCCAATCACCTGCACGCATCAAGCACCACGGTGCATCCGGGCGACTGCATCCACTTGTAAAAACCAAAAGAGTGACGCATGCGATGGAGGCATAGCGAAAAAGAAACTCAGGTTGAATGTTACGCCTGACTTTCATCCTGTGCTAAAGCCTTCTTGGCGGCATTCCAATAAACGTCCATCTCAGACAGACTCATCTCCGCCAGGGTCTTACCTCCCTCCTTGTTGATGGCTATTTCCATGAATTGAAAACGATTTCGGAATCTCCGATTCGTTCGTTCCAATGCTTCGTCGGGATTGATGTCTTTGAATCGAGCAAAGTTGACCAACGCGAAAAGAACATCACCAAACTCATCCGTCGCTCGTTCAAGGTCGATATCCAACTCCGCTTTGAATTCTGCCAATTCTTCTTCCACCTTATCCCATACCTGATGCTCGTTGTCCCAATCAAATCCGACACCTCGAACTTTGTCCTGCATTCGGTAGGCTTTCACCAAACTCGGCAAGCCTTTCGGAACACCTTCCAGAACTGATTTCTTTCCTTCTTTTAATTTGAGTTGTTCCCAGTTTGCCTTGACGGTCTCTTCATCATTCGCCTCCACATCTCCGTAAATGTGAGGATGGCGATCTATTAGTTTGTCGCAAATACCATTCAAACTATCTGCAATGTCCCATCCGCCTTGATCAGCTGTTGTTTCGCTGGCGATTTGAGCATAAAAAACCATATGCAAAAGCAAATCCCCTGTTTCCTTTTGCACCTCCTCAATGTCATTGTCCAAAATAGCCTCAGACAGTTCATACGTCTCTTCAATGGTCAAATGGCGCAACGTCTTGAGGGTTTGCTTTTTATCCCAAGGACATTTCTCCCGCAATTCTTCCATGATTTTCAGCAGGCGCTCAAAGGCGGCTAATTTCTCTTCCATCGTATGCATGGAGCAAAGGTAAGGCGCACTAAATTCGGAGCATGACGAGCGGCTTAAAGAATCGATTGTTGGCCATTGGCATTGGATGGATATCCGCAATGTGCGCAATTACACCTAATGCTATTGCTCAAAACAGTGACAAAAATCCAATACGTGCAGATTTCAATCTACATCTTCCTGTAGGCATGGAAATCGGGTTTGGAATCGGTTACGTACTGCCACATCGCAACCTCATGCAACACCTGGTAACGGATCATTCCAAGCGAATCTCCATGGCATATGGCAGGCAACTTGTCGGAGGATGGACAGAAGGGCGCCAGCTCAAAGGCACGCATTGGCAAGGAGTTGAATTGGCATGGACCTACTTAGGCGGAGAACAAATGGGCTCAGTGGCCAGCGCGCTGTGGCTAACTAGATTTCCAAGATCAAAATGGGGTCGTGGTGAGCTCGGCATTGGAGCCGGTTGGAGTTCACTTCCTTGGGATGCTATCAAGGCCCCTTCCTCGGTTGCTACGAGTACACACTTGAATGCCGGGCTTCATGCAGCATGGTGCATTCGTCTTTTTCAAGCCGAGCGAAGCGTTTGGACCATCAAGGCTCGGTTTACACACTTTTCAAATGGTGCAATCTCTTTGCCCAATCTTGGAGTCAATAACATGGGCATTGACGTTCAACACCAGTGGAGAGATAACCACCAAATACCGCAGCAACGATTAACTGATTATAGTCAGTATAATCGCGTCCCTTTCTCACTTGAAATGAGTGCACGCGCAGGTGCGCGTGACGCTGGACTGCCCGGCGGAGCGCTTCACCCGATTTTTAATTTGCACATTCTCGGGTATCACAAAGCCAAACGATCTCAATCAGCGGGCTGGGCGTTGGCAAATGACATCGGATACAACCAGAGTCTTCGGGTCACAGGTGAATCTTCTGGAGGAATCAATCCGATGGACCGTTTGCAGTATTCTGTACTTGGGGGAATACGCTGGAATTTTCATCGCATTCAACTCACTGCCCTCCAAGGCTGGATGTGCACAAATCCTGACCTTGAATTGGGCAGATCTCATTTGACAGTAACCATGCATTTTGAAATGAATTCTGCAGTGGCTGTCGAATTGGGATTGAAATCATTTCAGTTCCGAGCAGACTATCCGTACCTAGGAATCCGCCACCAATTTGGACAGATCAGAACGCGATAACTCGAATCGCAGATTGAACCAGTGACGAAAAATATTCGTGTCTTAGGCTATTGACTGAGATGAAAAAACTAGCAATCCGAGCCAAAAACAGATAGGAACAAAGGGCAACTCAGCGCTGGTCAAAAATGGATTGTGCAATCAATTCACGCATGCCTCCCCAAATGATCCAAGGAAAATGAGGAGATCTCCTGTATTTACCAATCCATCTTGATTGATATCGGCAGGACATTGCACCGTGCCATTCCCTGTGCAAGATCCATCGTCAAATAACGCATCAGAATTGTAATTGTCTGCATCTGGCCAAGTGCAACCGGCGCACGATTCGATTTCACAGGAGCCATCATCCAGAGTCGCTGTATCACTGTAATTGCAAGCAAAGGCATAAGTACAACCAAGGACATCCGACCCGCCGGTCCCTTCACCTTCGGTCCATGAACCGAACAGACCGAGTTGCTCTGCGTACGACCAGCACGTCAACCAATTGCCTCCTTCCGGTGAAAATGCGCCGATGTATTCAGCAGCTTCAAACCACGAATCATTGGGCAAAAAATCCGAGCTTACCTCCATGGTCTCAATACTTGGCGTCAAGTTTATGGGATCACTAACGTGACCAGCCTCCGAGTCAAATGTGAAGTCTAAGAAAGGATTCGCCGCGTAATTATTGTTTTCCGTAAAATGCGCTTCCACTTCCTCTTGGCCGTTGAAAACGTATCCGTCGTCATATAAAATGAGCTCAGAAATCAGTGAACTATCTCCAATTTGCCAGAATCGATTGTTCTCAATGTTGGTCTCACCAAATAATAGCAGCTCCCATGCGTCGCAAGGGTCCTCATCTTCAAAGTCAATTCCAAGACCAAAGTTCACAAAAAGACTGTTGTGCAAACGAACTCCTGCTCCATTGTGCAATCGAATTGCAGTAGCCTCTCCTCCTCCGATGTACGTTTGGTTATAGAGCAAAGGGTTGGAATATGGCATGAAAGTCATGTCCACATCAAATTCCTCGTAATCGTCTCCTTCATAATCCCCCGCATGCTCTCCAGCACCATTCACTTCATCGGTAATCGCGAATATAAACTGACCGCGTCCCTGCCATCCTTGGTCATACTCCAAACCATCTTCCTGATTGAAAATCGCAGCCACATGATGCACATCGACCATGCCACCAAAGATTTGAATTCCGTCGTCTCCACTCGCTATGGTTTCGATGTATTGAACAGTTGTTCCATTTCCTAAGCCACAGAGCGTGAGTGCATTCGTTTCCAAACCATTTTCAAATTGGGTAATACCCAACGAAGTGGAAGCATGGCGCAAACTGATATAGCTTAAAATTCCAGCAGACGCATCTGAAGGGTCATCTCCACCGTAAATATGCCTGTTCTGCCCCGTATAATCAATGATGCCTTCCACCTCGTCATTGCCATCAAACGTGTTCAACGCACCATGGCCACAAACAATCAAACCGCCCCACTTTCCACGAACATCGTACCCCACAGAACCATCCAAGGGATCATCTTCATAAGTAAAGACGATAGGACAATCTGCAGTTCCCTCAGCCAGTATGGTTGCACCAGCACTAATCACCAAACTACCCGCATGCTGACTATACAGATAGTCCTCACGCGGGGAGGGGTTGCCATTGGGAAGCGTGTAAGTCAGGGTATCAAAAACAATGCCTGAACGCCCTTTAATAACGGTGCCTGGGGCGATGGTCAACTCGTCACCAGGATTCACAAACACGGGCTCTGTGAGCAGATAAATGGTATCGCAACTCCAGTCAACCGACCCCGCGCCCGCGCCAAGGTTATCCGAAACTTCTTTTACGGGGCGGTCATTTATCGCAAGACAGTCACACGGCCCATTTTGCGCCGCACCATTCGAGTCCAGCCCGAAAGTGAAAATCACCAAAAGGATCGCCAACAAAGCGACTTGAAGAGGTCGAGATAACATGGTTACGCGCATATAATGCTATCTCAATTTACGAAAAATATCACAAGAGATGATTTTGACAGAGGAATGACAGCGGGTGCGTCGTAATTTTGCAGCATGGAATGGAAAGTAATCGCTCTATCAGTGGGCATGTTGGCATTGGGCTTTGCCGGAATTGCCATCAAAATTTTGATCAAAAAGGACGGCGAATTTGCCGGCACTTGTGCCAGTCAGAATCCATTACTGAAAAACGAATCAGGGTCCTGTTCTGTATGTGGTGCTAGGCCACAAGACGAATGCCTGAGTTCAGCGGAATAGCGATAAAAAAGACCAAGGCGCAACAGACTAATCGTCCGTGCTGAGCGCCTCATCCCAACCCTTTGTCTGCCAGGTTTTCATTTCTCCCGAATTAGAGGAGAAGATGAAAAAAGCCTCTACCCGTTCCAGCGGATTATCAGATTGATAAATCTCAATGAATCGTTTGCCGTCATCCGGTCCCCAGACCATGCACGCGGTGGCCAGCGCATCTGCGGTCGCAGCATCTGCGGCATGAATCGTGGCGCTTAAAAGAGAATGCTGCACCGGATAACCCGTGAATGGACTGATGGTATGTGAGCGCCTAATTCCATCTTCCTCATAAAACTTGCGGTAATTGCCACTTGTGCAAATCGCAGCATCTCGGACGGCTACAATAGACTGCAGCTCACGCTCATCCAATCCGTCAGGTTGATCAACGGGACGATCAATAGCAATTCGCCATGCTTGTCCATCAGAACGAAGCCCTTGGCATTTGACTTCACCACCGACTTCAACCATAAAGTTCTTAATGCCTTCCTCCCAAAGCGCATCCGCTAACAAATCAACGGTCAGGCCCTGGGCAATGCCGTTGAAGTCGATGGAAGTTTCTGGATTTCCCTTGCGCAAAAACGAATTGGAATACACTCGATCCTTTTCGTTCTCATCCAAATCAATTCGGTCAGGAGTCATTCCAACTGACGGCAAAATGCGTTGAACATCTTGGTCTGTAACAACTCCTTTTTCACTGAGGCCGAATCCCCACAATTCAACCAAAGGATGAACAGTGGGATCAAAGGCACCTTGTGAAGCCTCAAATAAATCTAAACTTCTCGACCAAATCACAGACCACAGTTGGGTAGAATCAACAAACGTAAAGAGTTCATTGCCCCCTGGATGACTATTGATCGCATTGATGCGAGATTCAGCTCGCCACAAGTTGAACTCAACGTCCACAACTTCTAATACAGCGTCTATAATTGATTGCTCCACAACGAAATCGCCGTGGTACTTGATGAGGTAGGTAGTTCCTTGCGTTTCTCCTGAATGGAGGTGAGCTGCGTACGGTGATGCCTGATCACTTACTTGTTCTGTCGAGTCAACTCGTGACGGTGTGTTGCAAGAAGATGCAATGACGACGCAACAAAGTGCCGCGGCAAAAGGCCAATGCCATGCGCCGTTAGCCCCCAAAATCATCGAAGCTGACGTTCTCAGGAGGCACCCCCCAGTCATCGCACATCTTCAACACCGCTTGGTTCATCATCGGAGGTCCACAGAAATAATATTCAATGTCCTCCGGTGCATCGTGCTGGGCAAGCTGATGCTCTATTACAGCATTGTGCACGAAACCAAGAAATCCGTCTCCCTCATCCAACATGTCCTTTTTCGTCTTCCAATCATCGCCTTCAGCGGGCTCAGAGAGAACGACGTGAAAATCAAAATTGGGAAACTCGTCTGCAATCTTGTTGAAATCGTCTAGATAGAACAACTCTCGCTTCGACCGTCCACCATACCAGAACGTGACCTTTCTTTCAGTCTTGACGGTGTGGAACAAATGGAACAAATGCGAACGCATTGGGGCCATCCCTGCTCCACCTCCAATGTAGATCATCTCTGCCCCTGTTTCCTTGATGAAAAACTCTCCATAAGGGCCTGAAATTTCAACTTTATCTCCTGGTTTTTGTCCGAACACAAAAGAGGAACAGATTCCTGGATTCACCTGCATCCAAGCGTTTCGCGCACGGTCCCACGGTGGTGTTGCGACACGAATATTCAACATTACGATGTTGCCTTCTGCAGGGTGATTTGCCATAGAATACGCTCGAACAATCGGCTCATCATTGGTCATTTTCAAATCCCACAGCCCAAACTTATCCCACTCACTTTTGAAAGTATTGGGGTCTTTGTGGTGATCCGGATGTGCTGTGACATCGATATCCTTGTACTCCACTACTGTTTCAGGAACATCCACTTGAATGTATCCACCGGCTTCAAAATCTAACGTCTCTCCTTCTGGCAGTCGCACCACATATTCTTTGATGAAGGAAGCCACGTTGTAATTGGAAACCACCTCACACTCCCACTTTTTGATGCCAAAAACCTCTTCTGGCACTTGGATTTCCATATCCTCTTTTACCTTTACCTGACAGCCCAAACGCCAGTTATTCGCAATTTCTTTCCGGCTAAAGTGTGGCTCTTCAGTAGGAAGAATGCTTCCCCCACCTTCTGCAACTTGGCAGCGGCATTGAACACAGGTACCTCCACCTCCGCATGCGGATGGTAAAAAGACCCCATTGTTGCCCAAAGTAGTCAGCAATGTACTGCCACCATCTACTTCAAGCGTTTGCTCACCGTTGATGACGATTTTTAGTTTTCCACTCGGAGATAGCTTCGCTTTAGCGAAAAGCAACAAACTCACAAGTAGCAGAATTACCGCTAAAAAGAATGCGATTGTTAGAACAATAGTAGTCGTCATCTCTATCAAATTTCAATGCCCATAAAACTCATGAAGGCAATGCCCATGAGTCCTGTAATGATGAACGTAATGCCCAACCCCTTCAGTGGAGCGGGAACGTGTGAATACCGAATCTTTTCACGGATGGCTGCGATGGCCACAATGGCTAGCCACCAACCCACGCCAGAGCCCAAGCCAAACACAGTAGCTTCACCTATGCTAGGATATTGTCGGTCCTGCATGAAAAGTGCTCCACCGAGAATAGAACAGTTCACAGCAATCAATGGCAAGAAAATTCCAAGAGCACCGTAGAGCGCAGGAGCAAATTTCTCGACAATCATTTCGACAAGTTGCACCATAGATGCAATGACCGCAATGAACATGATGAAGCTCAAAAAGCTGAGGTCCACGTTTGCGTATTCTGGACTGATCCATTCTAGTGCACCTTCCTTCAAAACATAGTTTTCAAGCAAATAGTTGATTGGGACTGTGATCCCCAAAACAAAAATTACAGCGAGACCAAGTCCATTGGCTGTCTTGACCGTCTTGGAGACCGCCAAGTATGAACACATGCCCAAGAAATAGGCGAAAATCATGTTTTCAATGAAGATGCCCTTCACAAATATGCTGAGGTATTCCATTAATTCTCTTCAATTAAAGATTGATTGCGGCTACGTTGGATCCAAATAATGACACCGACCGTAATGAGTGCCATTGGAGGCAAAATCATCAGGTTATTGTTCTCGTAAAAGCCTCCTTCACTCATGAACCACTCCGTTGGCAAGAATTTAACTTGCCCCATGCCAGGGAGCGAAATAGAGCCGCTTCCAAAGACTTCACGCACAATGGAAACAGCCAACAAAATCCAAGCGTAACCCATAGCATTTCCTATGGCATCGAGAAACGATGGCCCGGGCTTATTTGCTAATGCAAACGCTTCCAAACGCCCCATAATGATGCAGTTGGTGATAATCAAACCAACAAAAACAGATAGTTTCTCAGAAATATCCGGCTGAAACGCCTTCAGCACCTGGTCCACAATAATGACCAAGGAGGCCACCACGACAAGCTGAACAATGATTCGAATCCGGTCAGGAATAAGGTTACGCAAAAGCGAAACGATGACATTGCCTCCTATCATTACGAAAAGGACAGACAGGCTCATAATGACCGCCTGCTGTAACTGGACCGTAATGGCCAAAGCGGAACAAATACCCAAGACCTGCACGGTAATTGGATTGGAGTCGTCAAGCGGGTCCGAGAGGAGCCGACGATTCTGTTTGGAAAACAGCGATTCCTTTTTTGGCGCTGCTACTATATCGGTACTCATCGTTGCGCTCGTGTTTCTGATTCAAAATATCGGGAATACACCTTCAGCGTGCGGTTCATCATCTCGTCGACACCTTTTGAAGTAATCGTACCACCGGTGATTCCATCTACACTGTATTCGTCAGTTGGAGCACCTCCTTTGGTAATCGTAAATAGTGCTCGAGCATCTGCATTTAATTTCTTTCCTTTGAATTTCTCAGTAAAGAAATCCTCTCTGATTTCTGCACCAAGCCCTGGCGTCTCTGTCTTGTGGTCGAACTTGGCACCATAAATAGTGGTCTTGTCCTCTTCAAGAGCAACATAACCCCAGATAGGGCCCCAAAGACCTGAGCCAACCATGGGTATGACAAACAGATTCTCACCGTCCTTATCACATCGAAACAAAGGAAAACGCAAATTTCCGTTGGAGAGAGCAGCAAGCAATGCAGTCTCATCTCCATCCGCAGCCTTCACCGCAGATTTGACACTGGCGCGGTAATCTTTTTTGACGTCGATTCCGAAAGGGTCTTCTTTGTCTTTTGGATCTACTGCGGAGGAAGTCACTAATAATTCCTGGCCATTCATATCGATGGCTACGCGTTCAACTACATAGTCTGAAAACAATGCACTCGCATTCGCACGGTTGGCATCTACGCCAATTGCTCCGAGAATATTCATCATTTTCTTATCCGCCGCATTGGCTTTCTGTCGCTCTTTTAATGAGAGCGATGTGTATGCCAAAGAAGTTCCTACGACCACCACCATGATGATGGAAAATAGAAATGTATACCCGGTGCTGTTTTTATCAATTGCCATGGATTCTCAGGTTAAGCTGTTAGGCGTTGAGCCATTGCAAGGGCGGCTCGCTTCTCGCGACGGCCCACATTGGCTTGAATGACATAATGATCGATTAAAGGAGCCATCACATTCATAAAAAGGATGGCCATCATGACCCCCTCTGGGTATGCCGGGTTAAAGACCCGTATCATGATGGACAAGAAACCGCCAAAAAATCCATAAATCCATTTTCCCCGTTCAGTCTGTGACGCACTCACGGGATCCGTAGCCATGAATACCATGCCGAACATAAAGCCTCCCATTACCACCTGGTGAAAAGCCGGAATTGTCATGTATGCGTTGAGCTCCAGGACATTGAAAATTGCCCCCATCGCCAGGCCGCCTGCAAGAAATGATGACATTACCTTCCAGCTTCCAATGCCCGTCCAAATTAGCATCGTCGCACCAAGTAAAATGGCCAAAGCAGAGGTTTCACCTACTGAACCCGGAATCAAGCCAAAGAATGAATTGGTAAAGCTATACATCCCTCCAGAAGCAAACATGTCCATCACGCCTGACACAGCCGGTTCTGTTGGTGACTTGCCTACCGTAGAAGCCAAATGCCCCAGGGCTGTGGCTCCTGTATACCCATCAACTAGAAGTCCCCCTGCTTTTGATGCAGCGACTTCATGGATCCAAATCTCACCTGAGAGCTGTTTTGGATAGGCAAAAAACAAGAATGCCCTTGCCGTCAAAGCCACATTCAAAATATTCATGCCCGTCCCTCCAAAGACCTCTTTTGCAATAATTACGGAAAACGCGACAGCAAGTGCTAGCATCCAAAGCGGCACATCAATGGGCATGATGAGAGGAATTAACATTCCTGACACCAAAAAGCCTTCGTTGATACTGTGGCCTCGCATTCCGGCGAACAAAAATTCAATACCCAAGCCGACACCGTAGCTCACGATAACCAATGGCAACACCTTGATCGCACCAATGAAAAGTTTATCCCATACAGCCGTCATCAAAGGGTCTGAAAGGCTGACTTCCCCAATGGATAGCATGTATTGGTGGCCCTGGTTCCATGTGCCAAAAAGAAGCGCTGGAACCAAAGCTAAGATCACCATGAACATCGTTCGCTTTAAATCTACGCCATCCCGGATCTGAACACCTGTTTTATTGGTGTGTCCCGGTGTAAAGGCGAACGTCTCCAATGAGTCGTATACGACCCAGAAACGACTCAGTTTTCCTCCTTCCTCAAAATGAGGCCGAACCGAGTCCAACATTTTATGCAGTGCTTTCATAATCGTTGCTTATCCAAGTTCTTTCTTCAAATTATCCAACCCTTCCCGTACAATGTCCTGGACGTCAATTTTCGACGTGCAAGCGTATTCGCACAAGGCAAAATCTTCCGGAGCAATCTCATAAATACCCAACTTCTCCATGGCATCAATGTCGTTCGCCAAAATACTCTTAATGAGCTGCACAGGATAGATATCAAATGGAAACACGGACTCGTATTGACCAGTAACTACAAATGCTCGTTCTTCCCCTCCTGTATTTGTATCCATCACGAATTCCTTTGACTTTGGCATGAGCCACGTTGGATATGATTTCGATAGAGAGAAGGTGTTCAATCCCAAACTTAACCAACCGGATGTCAACAAGAATTTCGGCTCGTTTCCTTCCGGAAGAAGCGTAATCTGGTGATCCAATCCGCCCAAGTATCCGTCAGCAGCGATATGGTTGCCAGTCAAAGCATTGCCCGACACTACGCGCACTGAGTCTTTTGTTTTGCCGGCTGTCAAAGACGCGATTTCGCAGCCAATGTTCGTTTGGTAGTATTTCGGTGCAGGATGCTCAGATCCAGTTGCTGCAACCGTGCGCTTGGCAGTGTATGTTCCTGTTGTCAGCGTATCGCCCAAGTTGGCCACATCTTCCGCGTGCATCGTCCAAATTACCTCGCCTTTGCTCACTGGCCATGTATGGTGGATTTGCACACCCACGTTTCCAGCAGGGTGAGGACCGTCAAATGTTGTAAGCTCGGCCTTCTTGATGCCATCGTAGAACGATTGTCCCGGACACGTACCCAAGTGAATGGAATCGCCGCCAACTAGAGCGCTCAATGCTTGGATTCCCGCCTGGAATGATTCCAAACGATCTTGCAATACGATTTCCAAATCAGGAGCCAAAGGCGCAGAATCGAATCCGCTCACGTGTATGCTCCTCGGCGTATCCGATGGATTGGCTACATCAGCAAAAGGCCGCTGCCCAACAAAAGGAAACATTCCGTGGCTCAACATCGCAGTGCGGATGGACTCAGATGAGGCCGTAGCCACATCAATTTCGTCCAAGGCAAGAGCGGAGTTTTTGCCGTCTGACTCAATAATAACGGCGAGAATTCGACGTTTTTCGCCCCTCACAATTGACTTAACCATTCCGCTCGCTGGGCTCAAAAACTTCATCGCTGGAGTTTCTTTGCTGTAGAACAAGGATGAACCCACCTGAACGGCGGCTCCTTCCTTTACTTCCAGTTTGGGCACAATGCCGTGGTAGTTGGGGGGCTGGACGGCATACGTTGCCGTGGACGCAGCAGCATCAACCGATTTGGTTGGTCGGCCTTTCAGCCGAATATCTGCTCCTTTTCTAATCCGAATTTTGCGGGACATCTGCTCGCTAAGGTTTACTTTTCGGGGCGCAAAGTTAGGTCTCGGCCCCGACGCTTGCACCTCTTTCGTCAAATTTCTGCCTCAATGGTCAAAATCTCTTCCAGAACTTGCACAAGTCGCTCTTCCAGGGTCACTAATGACAGCTTGTCACCGCTAGGAAATAAATGCCTTTGGATATTCCTTTTCATCGCCCACTTGACCTCCGAAATGTGGAGCCAAGAGTTGAGTTTTCCCATTTCTTTTACCGCCGATGAAATCAACACCGTTCAGCTTCATCCCTTCGGCGTGTCCACTGCTGCTCCCTTTGTTCCGCTCAACGGCGGAGAGCTCGAACTTGCTTTCGATGATTTCGCTGCGAATCAACGAAGACTAGAAATGCGTTGGAAGCACTGCACCTTTGACTGGTTCATTTCTCCTGATTTGGATCCTTCTGATTGCATCAATGGTTTTACCACCGGCACCTTTGACAATATCGAAGCGAGCTTCAATACCAAAGCGTCTTACATACATTATCGCGCTCGATTTCCCAATGACCTCATGTCATTTGCCATGAGCGGAAACTACATCGTTGAAGTATACGATGCCGACAATCCCTCGGTGGTTATCGTTCAACGTCGATTTACACTGTACGAAAATGAGGTGGAAATTGAAGCTCGGGTTCTCGAATCCTCTGTGATGAGGGACAAAAGGACTCACCAAGAAATTGATTTTACCATCAAGCATGGCGAGAGCACCTACCCTCTTTACGATGCATACGATGCCCTCCAGACAGTTCTTCTTCAAAATGGCCGCTGGGAATCCGCCGTGGTGGGTATAGAACCGCAATTTGTTAGAGGAAGTGACATAATCTTCAATCCTGTTGGTGAAGAATCCTTTTCGGGGGGAAACAGTTGGCGGTTTGTCGATTTGAAAAGCACACAATTTGCGGCGTTGGGCATCCAACGCATTGAAGAAGGCGGTGCATTTTGGCAGGTATATCTCGAAAAAGACGAACCGAGAACATATGCCTTTCATCAAGCACGGCAGGACATTGACGGGCATTTTACAATTGCCAATGACCGCCAAGAAAACACCACAGGTAGCGATTATGTCCAAACCCATTTTAGTCTTGCAGCCTATGAACCCATGGCAGGCAAAGACATCTATGTCTTTGGTGGTATTTCCGATTGGAACTTCAATCCCGCATATCGGTTGATTTGGAACAAAATTACCCGCCAATACGAGACCGTCTTGCTTCTAAAACAGGGATATTACAATTATATCTACCTCACTCGTGATGCCAAAAGTCTTGGCAAGATTGACCCAATATCGCTTGCAGAATTCCCCGGTAACGTTGCTGACATTGAGGGTTCTCATGCTCGGGCAGACAACGTATACCAGGTCTTGGCCTATTACTGGGATATCAGCGGATATGACCGTGTCATAGGCTATCAGCCGGTCCGATTCGGCATCAATCCCTAGTGTGTTTCACCTTAAATTTGCAGAGTGAAATCACTTAGAATCTTTCTGACTGGCGGTTCAAGCGGCATT
>CESI01001538.1_pt1 | contig 15233 bp, 15 predicted proteins | sample 356301 | NCBI WGS metagenome assembly CESI01 (sample SAMEA2621423, study PRJEB7988) | marine metagenome | biome: marine biome (ENVO:00000447); feature: deep chlorophyll maximum layer (ENVO:xxxxxxxx); material: "saline water (ENVO:00002010), including plankton (ENVO:xxxxxxxx)" | depth 40 m | reverse complement strand
GTCAGGGTATCTGTGGTGGCTTTTTCATTATTCAAATAACCAATCATCACTTGTGGACCTTTGATCCAAAGCTCGCCTTCCTCCCCCGGTGCCATGTCCTCACCACTGTCGGGGTTCACTATGCGGCAGAGAGTGTTGGGCACTGCCAAGCCAGATGCACCAGAGCGTGGGGAGGATAGGGGGGTGACGTGCGAGACTGGTGCAAGCTCGGTCATGCCAAAGCCTTGCAACATCGCGCAATTGAGGCGCACGGCAACCGCGTCTGACAGTTTGCGTCCCATGGGAGCTGCACCAGAGAAAACCTGATCCACATTGCTCAGATCGTAATTGTCGATCAACGGGTGTTTGGCCAAGGCCAAGGCGACCGGTGGCACAATCCACATTCGGCGTGCGGCATGATCCTGACAAATACGCAGAAACAGCTCTAAATCGAAGCGTGGCATCGTTACCAAAACGCCCCCACAGGCCAGATGCATATTCATCATGACGGTCATGCCATAGATGTGAAAGAACGGCAAAAATGCAGCTGCTGTTTCACCTTTTTGAAATTCAGCCGCAGCAGCAACTTGATCGATGTTCATCACAAGGTTGCGATGCGACAGGCAGACACCCTTGGGCAGACCCGTTGTACCAGAAGAATAGGGCAGCACCACGCTGTGGTGGTCTAAATCAACGGACACTTGTTGTTGTAATGCTGTACCAAAAAATTGGGACAGGGAGGGTGTGCCGTCCTCCGCTCTAATGACACAGACCTCCACACCGGTCAGCGCTACCGCAGCTTGCTGCGCGGCTTCCAAAGTTGTGGGGATCGTGATCAGGAGTTCAGCGCCAGAATCTTTAAGCTGATGTTGGATCTCACTTGGGGTGTAGGTTGGATTGAGAGTTGTAATCGTCCCACCTGCCCAAGCGACCGCATGAAAGATGACGCAATATTCTGGCGAGTTTGGCGCCATGAGAGCCACTGTCTTGCCTTGGATATGGCCGGCTTGTGTGAGCCCACCCGCAAGGCGTTTGACCTGATCCATAAACTCTGCCGCTGTGAACTTGCGTCCATCGACGCCATCTATCAACACGATGTCATCCAAGCGATTTGTAAGCCCAGCAAAAACGCGCTCGGTCACGCTGAGATTGGAAATAGGCAGGTCTTTGGCAGCAGTTTTGTACAAGCTCATGAATTATATCTCCCTTTTGAGAGGCTAGAAGCCAAGCTCGAACTTGTCGACCCGTTTATTGCGGTGGCTTAACCGATTGGCCCGATCTGTAACGTCTGAGGTTAAAGGGTGGGCGGGGCGTCCTTGCGTCGGCCTTCTTGGATCAAAAATCCTGTGAGGCAGATAACGACGATGGCCCCCCCAATCAGCATGCTATTAGTCGGGATCTCCCCAATGCCCCACCAAATCCAAAGCGGTCCGAGGACAGTTTCCAACAGCATTATGAGGCTTACGGTGGACGAGGAGACAAACCGCGCAGCGTAAGACAGGGTGACGAAAGATACCGGTAATATGACAACGCCCGTCAAGGCAATCGCCGCCATATTCCCCATCGGTGGCCAATAAAGGGCATTGGCGCACATAGCCCCGAGCGCGGCGGCCATAAATGCGCCAATCGCGATTGCCAAGACGAAAGGGACGTCTTTATCTTTTCGGATGATGGTGAAGTTCATCGCCAAAGAAAAGGCAACCCCGAGCCCTAAAGCCGCTCCTTGTAGAGTGGTTTTATCAAGTATGATTTCGGCGCCCTCTTGTCCCAAAACCGAGATATAAAGCCCGATCATAACAAGGATCGCAGTTACGATGGTGAGCGCTGAAAGACATTCACCCAAAATTATCCGCGACAGCAGGGCTGCGAACACAGGCACGGTGGCGACCCCGATCAACACAACCGCCACCGGGGCCATCGCAATTGCGAGGCTGAACAAGGTGGCGTTGAGCATCTGACACAGAATAATTGCGCCAAAGCTTACGGTGAAGATATTTGGCATTTTGCGCTCAACGCGTAAGCTGAGCCACATCCAAATGAGCAGATAGGCAATACCGCTTAAGCCGCCGCGCCACACGAGCATAGAAAACCCATCCAACTCTGAGAGGCGCATAAACAGCGTGTCAGGAGTCAATAAGAGCGCGCCAAAAATGGCAAGTGCGAGGCCGATGCTGTTTCGGGTGTGACGTGTGTTCATTCGTGACACCTATAGGGGAGCGGCCCATGATAAAAGTATGATATCGGAGGGCTGTGAAAAGTCGTGCTCCGGATCAGAGGTCGAAGACCACTATGTCTGGCCCGTAGGGCTTTAAAAATTAGGCTTAAGACCATGATGGACAGCAGGATTTGGATCACATCATCAAACTGCTGCGCAGGGAGTTTTGACATCAACCACTCGCTAAAGGGCATGCCCAAAAGATCAAGCCTATGACAAGCCCTAAACTTTTCGCGTGACAAACTTGACGAGCGCATCGCCGAGACGCGCCGAGAGATGCAGGCTGGATGTCAGGGACGATGAAATATCGAAATAAACGCCCACAAAATCCAAAAGGACGCCAGGCTGATTTTGCCGGTTTTGGCCAGCTTGGGGAATGCCCATAAATCATTCAGGCCGGCTATTCCCCCTGATCTTGCAGCCATTTTTAAGTAACGCTTCCACAGCCAATGCATGGCCTTTTGGTCTGTTGCTAAAATTTTTGAATTTTTATCAATGATTTTCTTGAAGTAAGACGCGCGCTGTTTGGGGCCATGGCGTTTTGTTGTGGACTGCGCTTCGGTATGCCCCCGATCCCCGGTGAAGATGAAAGCACCAACGCCAACAGTTTTATGGCATTGCGCGCCAGCGCTGAGCAGCCTCAAACAAAAGTCCGTATCTTCGTTGGTTTTGAGTTCGGGGTCTATGCCGCTGGTTCGCTCAAACAGAGATTTTGAGATCCAAAACCCTTGGCCTAACCCTGCCAATTTGGATCTGAGTGACTGGCCATCTTGAGCGTCAAATTGAAACAGACTGGCCTTCGCTGTAACGGTTTTCATTTGATTGCGATCTGAGAGCGACAAAATTTTGCAAAAGCCATAGGCCTTGGTCTCACCCATTAATTTGTGGTCAATGTAGTCTTTGACCGCGGGCCAATAGTCTTTCGAAATTAGATCGTCATCGTCGAGGAATAACAGCCATCGCCCCTGGGCACGCTCGGCGCCAAGGTTTCGGGCAGCACCAGCGCCAAGGTTTCCTGATGTTGTCGCGACATTTGCTTGGAGTTTGATGATCAAGGACAGAACAGAGTTGGAAAATTGTGAGCCGTCATTAACAACAATCAATTCCCCGTTGGTTGGTAGCGCATCATGCGCAGATTTAAGAGCTTCTTTTAGTAGGTCTTCCCGATTGAAAGTAGGAATAATTACCGAAAACTCAACTTTTTCTTTGTTCATTATTTATTCCTGAATTTATAAGCATATGGCTATTGAAGCTGTGATTTCAGGTTAGCTGCTTTGTTGATTGGTTGCCACATTTGTAATTATTTTGTATGCTTTCTAAGTGCCTTCCGTCTCAATCTACGCTTCAATTAAGTGATCCTCCCCCTTTGAATTGGTCCACCTCTATAGTTAGGAACTAGAGGATCAAATATGGGAATCAAGCGACGAAACCCGAAGAGATTATAACGAAGCTAAGGCAGGTTGAGGTTTTGGTTGGATAAGGAATGGCCCGTATTGATGCTATTCGTCAAATCAGCATCACAACTAGGCGCCGGATACATCAGAGATTCTTTTTTAAACCACATATAGAACAACGGATCCCATGCATCAGCTTTATTTCAATGTATGGTAGAGACAAAAGCGGCATTGCCCACTGAAGGGGGTGTAGTCAGGGTATCCCGCAACGCGATGCAGATTCGATCAACTATTGCTTCATCCATACCGTACCCTGACGGAAGATTTATCCCGCGGGTCGTAGCAGCCTCGCCCGTTGTGAAGTGGTTCAAAAAGCGCGCGCAGTCGACACGGCCCTTGAAGGCTTTCAGCTGTGAAAGCCGGGAGAAGAACGGTCGGCTGTCCACACCACGGGCCCGCAGCTTCGCTTGCAGGCTGAACTTGTCGTGGCCGTATCCCGCCTCTGGGATCACGGTCACCATCCAGTAAGAATTTTGAACATGCTTCGGTTCGGCGTTCAAGCTCAGGCCCGGTACGTCGGCCAATCGGTCGCTGTACCATCCAAAGAGCTGCCGCTTATAGTCGATCAACGCATCGATCCTTTCCATTTGAGCGATGCCTAAGGCTGCTTGGACCGCACTCATCTTATACTTGAAGGCCACTTCATCGTTCTGGAAGAACCGGTCCCCAGGCGGGCGGCCATGGTCACGCAGCTTTTGGATCCGAGCATGCATTTTTTTGTCATTTGTAACCAGCATCCCACCCTCACCGGTGGTAATGGTTTTAGAGCCATGAAACGAAAAAACCGCCATATCGCCAAAGCTTCCCGCTTGCTGTCCAGCATATGTAGAGCCCAGAGCCTCGGCCGCATCCTCAATCAGCACAAGTCCGTGCCGTGTGGCAATGTCGCGCAATGCAGGCCAATCACACATCGACCCATAGAGGTCGACACCGATGATGGCGCGGGTTTTGTCTGTTATCGCGGCCTCCACCGCACGTGGATCAATGCACCATGTATCGGGAAGAATATCGACAAAGATTGGGGTTGCGCCAACATAACTGACCGGAGCCATTGAGGCGATCCAGGTGACATCCGGGCCGATGACCTCATCGCCTGGCCCAATGCCCGCAGCGGCCAACGCCAGATGTAGCCCGCTTGTCGCATGCGGCAGGCTGACGGCATGGGCCACACCGACGTAATCGGCCATCATCCGCTCGAATCGTGCGTTGAAGCGATAGTGGTCGGGCCCCCAAGCCGTCATAGCCGCCTCACGCGCAAGGTCACCCTCACGCGCTGTAATTGACGGGGCAGCAACCGGAATGAACGGTAGGTCGTCATTGTTGTTTGAGATGGCCATTTTACTACTTTCCTCTGTACACTTTTCCACTTATGCTGTTGTTAATAGCGCTGAACCTAAATGCAAGATAGGACTAACTTGAGCCATCCTGACGACAGAAAAGCATTCGAAGTGACAAAGTCTTCTCAATCTTTGGTCATGGGTCAGGATGCTGCCGTGTTTAAGCAATCGCTTGATTTAGTGACAGCCCTCGATGCCTACGATTACTCTTATCTGTGGAGTTGGATGGGCGTGCCAATCATACAGATGCCCGCTGATGTGATGGCGACGCAAGAGGTGATCTGGGCAACTAAACCCGATGTCATAATCGAAACAGGCATTGCGCGTGGCGGTTCTGTTCTGTTCATGGCCTCGCTGCTGGAGATGATGGGCAAGGGCAAGGTGATCGGCGTCGACATCGACATTCGGGTCCACAACCGTGATACGGTCGAAAAACACCCGATGTCAAAGCGGGTGGTGATGATCCAGGGCGGCTCGGTCGATGACAAAACGCTGGCACGCGTGCGCGCCGAGATTCCGTCAGAGGCAAAGGTGATGGTTGTCCTAGACAGTGATCACAGCCGCGCCCATGTGTTGGCCGAATGTCGCGCCTATGGCCCGATGGTGACGCCTGGCTGCTATATGGTGGTGGCCGACACGCTCGTTGGTCATATCACTGAAGAAAACGCGCCCAAGAAGCGCTCAAAGCTGTGGTTCAAGGGCGACGAGCCGCTGTCCGCCTTGCAGGACTACATGGCTGAAACTGACACCTTCGAGGTCGACGAAGTGCTGAACGGCAAGCTGGTGATGTCCTCCTCGCCAGGTGGGTATGTGCGCCGCAAAGAGGCCTAGGTGTGATATTGCGTCTCGCACTAGCAAGCGACGCGGCAAGCCTTGTGATGATGCGGGCAGATACCGATTTGCAGCACCTTTTGATGGCAAACCCGTCCACTGATGTGCCAACTGACCGCTTGGCCGACACGCAGGCCTGGTTGGACAGGCGCAGCGCAGCCGGATGGTTTCGGATCGTGCTAGATGACGAGGGCCAGACCGTCGGATTTGCACAAATTACCGAAATCCACAATAAGAACCGTCTTGGCTGGCTTGGTATCTCGCTTTTGCCCACAGCGCGCGGCAAGGGCCTTGCAACCCGCGCCCTTGCCAAAACAGAAAATGCTGCCAAGAATGAGTTGGGTTTGCGCAAACTGCTGTTACAGGTGCGTGCGGACAATCTGCCAGCGTCACGCCTGTATGACAATTCTGAGTGGCACTTGGTGGGGTGTCTACGCGCACAATATGATGATGGCACAATGCTGCATGATGCCTTTGTATATGAAAAATTGCTGGATGCTGTATGAAGCGCGTAGTGATCTCTCAGCCGATGTATTTCCCATGGGTAGGGTTTCTGGCGCAGATGGCCTTAGCCGATGTGTTCATCTGGCTAGATGACGTGCAATTTTCCAAGGGAAGTTTCACCAATCGTATTCAGGTCAAGATGCCAGATGGTCGAAAATGGATGTCTGTTCCACTACAAGGTAAGGGCGCGCCTCAGGACATTCGCGATCTGGCCGCCCCTGATGACGGTTGGATCGCCAGCCACCGTGCGCTTTTGGGGCAATCCTTGAAGCAGCGCCAGCACACTTCGGCGGCTTTGAAGCTGTTCGACGGTGCGCTTAGGGGCGAAGGTGACACGCTTTGCGACCGATTGATCGCCTCATCCGAAGAATTGGCCCGCCACTTAGGCATTTCGCCGCCCCGCGTCCTGCGCGCTTCAGCTATGCAGATCAATGGAGCGTCGTCGTCCCGCGTCCTGAATTTAGTACGCGCAGTGGAAGGCGATAACTACATCACCGGGCACGGCGCGCGCAACTACCTAGACCATGTGGCATTCGAAAAGGCGGGTGTTGCTGTGCGCTACATGGATTATCGGCCTCTGCCGTGGCCGCAGCCTTTCGGCGAATTTACACCTTATGTTTCGGGTCTTGACCTTGTGGCCTCACTGGACGCAGAAACGGCAAAGACCACTCTACAACCAGCCAGCCAAGACTGGCTTTCATTCCTGACAGGCAAGGAAACTTTAAAATGACCCAAACCTCATCCGCCGAAGCCCAGCAATTCGCGCAGGATGGATACGCCATTCTACGCGGTTTTTATGATCCAACCACTATGATCGACCCCATTCGTGAAGGGGCACGCCGCATTGTCGCCTCTCTTTGCGAAAAATACGGCGTTGATGCCCCAACGGCAACTGCGGATGAGGCGATGGGCCCGGGCTATCTTGCGCTGGTACGCGCCAACCGCGCGTGGGGTGGCGAGGTCTATGATGCGGTCAAGCAAATTCCTGCCTTCATGCGGCTAGTCAGCGATGCTCGCAATGATGAAGTGTTCCGCGCGCTTCGTCCCGGATCGGAACCGGGCCTCGCTGCCGGAGGCTACGGCATCCGCATTGACAGCCCCGGCGAAGATAAGTTCCGTGCGCCGTGGCATCAGGAGTTTCCGGCACAGTTGCGCAGCCCTGATGGCGTGGTCTACTGGTCGCCGCTGGTAAAGATCAATCCAGACATTGGGCCGGTAGAACTGGCGGTCGGTTCACAACGCGAAGGGATTGTGCCGGTTTACAGTGATGATGCAGGGATTGGTAAGTCAGGGGCCTATGCCTTGCGGCTGGACCAAGAGGCTGCACGCCTTGCCCACTATCGCCACGCCGCGCCGGTGACCGAACCGGGCGATCTTATCGTAATGGACTTCTTGACGATGCATCAATCGGGCGAGAATGTCTCAGACCGTCCGCGCTGGTCTATGCAATGGCGCATGTTCAATTATTCCCATCCGATTGGTGTCAAACTAAGCTGGCGCGGCTCTTTCGCCGCCGGACAAAGTTTTGAGACGATCCTTCCCGAACTAGTGGCAAAGCCGCAATGAAGTTCTGTCGCGTCTGCAACGCATCCCTTGCGGCCCCCGATTACCAGACTTCAGCCCCAGCAATGACCTCGCTGTCCACCCGTATTGATGTGGCAACCGAGGTTTATGTTTGCCGCGCTTGTGGCCATGTCCAGTCGCCTGACCTGCCGGATGTTCAGGCGTTCTATGATCACGACTATCGTATCTCGCTGCAATCGGATGACCACGATCAGCTTTACGCAATGGAGGCCGAAGGCCCGGTGTTCCGTACAGCCCATCAAGCACGGCTTCTGATGAATATGGACATTCCCCGCCAAGCAAAACTGCTGGATTTCGGTGCCGCCAAGGCCACAACGACGCAAAAGCTGCTAGATCTGCGCCCTGATGTGCAACCACATGTCTTTGACGTGTCTGAAGATTACCGCGGCCATTGGGACAGCTGGATTTCTCGGGATGCGCAGGCGACCTATGCCCTGCCCAAAGAATGGGAAGGCCGTTTTGATTTGATCACAGCCCATTTCGTTCTGGAGCATGTGGCTGATCCTGTCGCGGTTCTGGCGTCTTTGCGCGCCTGCCTTGCGCCCGGCGGGCAATTGTTTTTCACCGTACCTGACCCGGTCGGAAACCCCGGCGATCTGTTGGTCGTTGATCACCTGAACCATTTCGTGCCGTCTTCGCTGCATCACGCTTTGCGGTTGGCAGGCTTGGCCGCAACGTCTATACGCCCAGATCGGTTTCGTGGTGCATACGTGATTGTGGCCCAGCTAGGCGCCAATCCCGAGGTCAGTGCTGAAAAACTCCAACTCAACACGGTTCTGGTCTTACTGAATTCATGGCAAAAATGTCTTAGTGGGCTACGCGTGGAACTCTCTAAGACATCAGACGACGCCCGCATCGTGATCTATGGCGCGGGCTTTTACGGCGCTCTTTTCGCTCCCTTGGTTGGATCGCGGGTCACATGCTTTCTTGACCGCAACCTGCATCTTCAAGGCGGCACTATGGACGGGAAACCCGTTCTGTGCCCCGAGGATTGCCCTCCCGTCGATCTGGTCATTGCCGCCCTGAATCCGGCCTGCGCCCGTACCATTTTGCCGCCAAATACAGATTGGTTGCCGAAAGGGGTGCGCGTGATTTATCCCGCCGAGGTGTGACCCGGGCGCCGGAGCAGTGACTTCAGTCGGGCCTGCAGCAAACGTCTCGTTCCATGGCACCGATACGACGCGAACTGTGGGATCGCCTTGACCACCGCGTGCCGCGTCTTTTCGTCTAGCATGCTTTCGCTCAAAAGTTGCTGTGCCACCGCACTGAAATGCCTGTTGCGGGCAGCCATTACGGCATAGCTGGGGCGAGCTGCCGGGATATAATGGCGCTGGGTTGACAAGACACGCTGCACAAAGACGGCATCACCCTGATAACCGCGAATGCCATCTGCCAGCATAGCATGCAAGAGGATCAGATGATCGCAACCCCATGGATCATCATAGTCCTTGATTACTCGGTCATAACTGTCAATCAAGCCTTGGTGGCGCCACAGTCCATAAAACCAGCTGGCATGGCCATCGAACATCTGGCACAGGATTCGGTCCTTTGGCGGACCCAAATCTTCGGTGACAGTCAGCGGATACTTGTGCAATCGCCGTTTGCCTGATGCAAACTCCTGACGGACCGTCCCCACTGCGAGGCGACAGGCCGGGGCGTCGTCTAGAACGCCTGAGAGGCACTCCAGAAAATCCGGTCCTGACAAGTCATCATAGGCCCGAAAGGCAAAGTAGTCGCAATCTGCTCGATTCCTGACAAAAATGAAATTGTCATTGGCCGATGAGGTTGAGGTATGACGCACATGGCGGAACCTTCGGTCGCGCTGGCAGAATGCGTCGCATATTTCTGACGTTCCATCGGTCGATGCATTGTCCGAAATAATAACTTCGAAATCTCGCAGCGTTTGGCGCGCCAGATTTTCTAGACACTCACTGATAAGCTCTACTCCGTTGTAGACTGGAACGCCAAGTGTGATGAGGGGCATACGGAGCCTTTAGCAGTTGTGTTTGGACTCCTTGCTATTGTAAGATTCACGAAAGGTAAATGGGGGGCGACATGCAAGCAGTTATTCTCGCTGGTGGCTACGGCACGCGGATTTCCGAGGAAAGCCATTTGCGCCCTAAGCCAATGATCGAAATTGGTGGTAAGCCGATACTTTGGCACATAATGAAGATCTATGCAGCGCATGGGGTCAATGATTTCGTGATCTGCCTTGGGTATCGCGGTTATATGATCAAGGAATACTTCGCCAATTACATTCTCCATTCCTCCGATGTGACAATTGATGCTGGTACTGGGCAGATTACCTATCACAACTCAGTTGCCGAACCTTGGCGCGTGACTCTTGTCGATACCGGCGAAAGCTCGATGACTGGGGGGCGGCTGAAGCGGGTTCGGGACTACTTGACTGGTACTTTTTGCATGACCTACGGCGATGGTGTTGCCGATATCGACATTGCGTCCGAAATAGCATTTCACAAGGCCCATGGGCGACAAGCCACGCTTGCGGCTGTCACGCCGCCGGGCCGGTATGGCGCGCTGGAATTGGGCGCAGATGCCCAAGTGACCAAGTTTATCGAGAAACCACCGGGTGATGAGGGGCGGATAAACGGTGGGTTCTTCGTACTGGAACCATCCGTGCTGGACCGGATTGCAGGCGACACCACCCCCTTTGAGGGCGCGCCGATGGAAACGCTTGCAGCCGACGGCGAACTTCGAGCCTATCGTCACACTGGTTTCTGGCACGCCATGGACACGTTGCGCGACCGAAATCATCTCGAAGACCTTTGGGCCTCGGGGCGCGCTCCGTGGAAGGTTTAGGGATGAGCTTTTGGCAGGGTAAGCGTGTCTTGCTGACAGGGCACACCGGGTTCAAAGGGGCATGGGCGGCACGCTGGTTGGCAACCATGGGCGCGCAAGTGACCGGCCTTGCCTTGCCGCCTCCGTCTGGGCCAACCCTGTTTTCAATGCTTGGACAGGGCCTTTTTGCAGCCTCTCATCTTGTCGACCTGCGTGGCTTGCCACGCGTCGAGGATGTGGTGCGAGCTGCCCGGCCCGAGATTGTCTTGCATCTGGCCGCCCAACCCTTGGTTCGACTGTCATATGGTGAACCGGTGGAAACATTTGGCTCAAACGTGATGGGAACCGTTAATCTTTTGGATGCGCTGCGGCGTCTAGCGAGGCCGCAGGCGATTGTCGTTGTCACGTCAGACAAAGTCTATGCCAACGACGAATCTGGTCGGGCATGCCGTGAAGGTGACCGATTAGGGGGGCATGACCCCTATTCAGCATCCAAAGCCGCAACCGAGATTGTGGTCAGCTCCTTTCGCCATTCATACTTTTTGGCCGCAGGTGTTCCGCTCGTCACAGCGCGGGGCGGAAATGTGATCGGGGGTGGAGACTATTCGGCGGATCGCCTGGTCCCTGATATTGTGCGGGCACTTGTGGCAGGAGACTGCCCAAGTTTGCGCAACCCCGCATCAACCCGGCCGTGGCAGCACGTTCTAGATTGCCTTGATGGGTATTTTCATTATGCGGAGGCCTGTGCCCGTGAAGATCAGGTTCCGTCGGCATTGAACTTCGGGCCACCGAACGACGCAAGTGCAGTGACCGTGGCGGAATTGACCCGGCGCATGCAAAAGGCTCTTGGACAAGCCACAACCTTTGATCTTGACGCCGCCGATGCGCCCAAGGAGATGCGAGAACTTGCAATAAACTCTAGCCTTGCGAAGCACACTCTTGGCTGGCGCCCCAAACTTACGTCAGAAGCCACAATCCAGATGACCGCGGATTGGTATTCAGCCGAGTCATCCGGCGCGAACATGATCCGTTTTACAGACATGCAAATCGAAACCTACCGGGGTATTCATCTGTGAGCCAAACCTGCCGCTATTGCCACGCTTCCTTGACCCAGACACTTGTCGATCTTGGAGAGACGCCACTGGCCAACGCTTATCTTCCCACCGCAAACCTTGCGGCCTTAGAGGCCGAGCGGGTGTTTCCGCTGCATGTGATGGTTTGCTCTCAGTGCTGGTTGGTTCAGACCACGGAAACCGTAAATGCTGAAGGGATATTCTCTCATGATTATGCGTATCTTTCGTCTTACTCTGCGGGCTGGGTTGAACATGCACGCCTCTACGCGCTTGAAATGGCGAAGCGGTTCGATCTGGGCCCTCATTCTAAAGTGGTAGAGATCGCCTCGAACGATGGATACCTCCTACAGCATTTCGTCACGATGGGCATCCCGGTTTTGGGGGTGGAACCTGCGGGCCATGCGGCGGAGCTGGCCGAGGCGAAGGGTGTGCCAACCCGTGTGATGTTCTTTGACGAGGAAACCGCCGCACAACTGAAGGCTGAAGGTCATGGGGCCGACCTAATAGCTGCCAACAATGTGCTGGCGCATGTGCCTGATATAAGGCGGTTTGTCGCTGGCTTCCAAGTGCTTCTTAAGCCTGGTGGCATCGCGACCTTCGAGTTTCCCCATCTTGCCCGTTTGCTTGATCAGGTCCAATTCGATACGATCTATCACGAGCATTACTCCTATCTTTCATTCACATTTGTTGAACGCCTGATGCGGGACGCGGGCCTGATGGTTTTTGACGTATCGCGATTGCCAACCCATGGCGGATCCTTACGGCTTTTTGTGTGCCACAAAGGCGCGCAGGCCGTGAACCAAGCAGTCACGGATCTTCACCTGGAAGAGATCAACAAAGGTATGGACACGGCAGCCGGCTATGTCGGTATGGCCGATAAAGTTACAAGTATTCTGAGTGATTTTAGAACCTTCCTCAAACACTGCAAGTCAGAGAAAAAGATGGTCGCCGGATATGGAGCTGCCGCGAAAGGTAATACCTTTTTAAACTGCGCTGGGATCACCGCCGCGGATATCGCCTTCGTCGTAGATCGCAACCCAGAGAAACAAGGCACTCTCTTGCCCGGCAGCCATATTCCAGTGCTGTCACCAACCAAGATCGCCCGCCAGCGGCCAGACTATCTGGTGATCCTGCCTTGGAATATAGCCGACGAGGTCATGGAAGAGCAGAAGTCAATCAGGGACTGGGGCGGAAAATTTGTGACCGCAATACCAAAACTTTCGCTACGATGAAGTTCCATGCCACCCCCTTGCCAGGTGTTTTCGAGATTTCGGCATCTCCGATCGAAGATGATCGAGGCAGCTTTGCCCGCATCTTTTGCCGTGAAAGCTTTGCCAATCAGGGGATCGAGTTTCAACCTGAACAAACCAGTTTGTCTGTGAATACCCAGGCCTTCACGCTGAGGGGCCTTCATTTCCAAAGCCCGCCCCACGGCGAGGAAAAACTAGTGCGCTGTGTTCGAGGGAAGGTGCTGGATGTAGTTGCTGATTTGCGCCCCGGCCCAAGTTTTGGCCAATGGCACTCCGTCGAGCTTTGCGCCGATCACATGAATGCAATCTTTATTCCGAAAGGGCTCGCGCATGGCTTCCTTACCCTCACGGAGGGGGCGATTATTCACTATCAGATTTCGCCCACCTATGTCCCCGGAGTTGGCAGAGGTGTGCGTTGGAATGATCCAACACTTGCGATCACTTGGCCCAGGGTGCCTGATATTATTTCTAATACCGATCAATTATTGCCAACGCTGATAGAAATTACCAATGCCCCAAAAACTTGATGCAAGCGTAATCATCCCCACTCGAAACCAACCTGTTCACCTGGGTACTGCGCTACGCTCTGTTGCTCCGGAATGCGGAGGATTTGCTGCACGAGCAGGGCATCGATATAAGCCATGAGACGGTTTGAGGTTTGGTGGAATAGATTTGGCCCGATGTTTGCCGGCGAAATCCGTCGTAATCGGGTGAGCCGGATGCGAGCTCACTCGAATTGGCAGTGGCATCTGGACGAAGTTTTCGTAAAAATCAACGGTGAAACCCACTAACTGTGGCGTGCCGTTGATCATGAAGGTGAAGTGTTGGAAAGTTTTGTCACCAAGCGCTGGGATCGCAAAGCACATTGAAATTTCTTAGAAAATCAATGAAGCGATACGGCAATGCAGAGATCGTCGTGACCGAAAAACTGCGATCTTATGGTGCTGCGATGAAGGTCATCGGCAATGCTGATCGGCAAGAAACCGGCCGCTGGCAGAACAATGGGGCTGAGAATTCACACTTGCCGTTTCGACGACGAGAACCAGCCATGCTGCGCTTTCGGCAGATGCGAAGTTTGCAGAAATTCGTCTCCCTCCACGCCTCGGTCCACGACCATTTCAACCAGGAACGTCATCTCCACTCATGCACTAATTTCAAGCTGAACCGTGCCGCGGCTCTCGCTGAGTGGCGCCAATTATTGAGCGCATAGATTTAGGCTGTGGCAGCAATCTGATGCGTATTTTTTAGTTTAACGGTTGCAACTACGTGTGTGGCGCCTGAAAACACACTGTGTGCTATCCGCTGCTGGCCCCAAAAAACAGCTACACTCTGAGTTTATTCCATATTTAATGATCTACACTAAACGATTTGATAGAGAAAGTATAGATATTTTCGTGGTCCAGCGTTTTGCCCGCACCCCAAACGGAAAATAATTATAAGTTTCATCATAGTAACATATAATACGTTCATGTTTGATTTTTGGCATACTCGTTGATGGATGTCTATAATTCTTGCAAATGCAATTTTTGATGAGCCGCCTAAATGAACAAAATTTATGTCTCCAAACAATTTTGTTTCTTCAACAAATCAGCATAGTCAATATCGATATTTTTTTAAAGTCTCCGTCAATTCGTTGGAATAAACGCTAATAGGAAATTCATAAGAAAATTGATGAAACGCAACGGTTAGCCTAGCATCATAGTGATGGACTAACAGCGTTCTTATCGAGCAGCTGTGACGGTAATTGGAAATGCTGACGGGCAGGAAACTGGACACTGGTTGAACAGCAGAACGGAGAATACTAATTTGCTGTTCAGGCGACGAAAGAGGGTGATGCTGCGATTTCGAAGACTGCAAAGCTTGCAGAAACTCGTTTTAGTTTACGCTTCGATTCAAAACCACTTCAATCGCGGTGTCGTAATTCTGCTGCTGCGGATAGTGACATTGGCCCCAGAGCAAACAGCACGCCAGTGATCAATGTCGCTCCAACGCCCCCCAATATTATGAGTGCAGCATTAGACCAGATAATCTCAAAGCTGCTTTCAAACACAAAGCTACTGACGGCCCAACCGCCCAGCAAACCGGCCCCCAAAGCCACGCTGGCGGCCAATGCTCCAACCATTGCGGAGCGTAGGGCAAATGAGACTAAAATCTCACGGCGGGTGGCCCCGAGGGTTTTTAGGATGGCTGTTTCATAGGCGCGTTGC
>CESI01016033.1_pt1 | contig 15253 bp, 8 predicted proteins | sample 356301 | NCBI WGS metagenome assembly CESI01 (sample SAMEA2621423, study PRJEB7988) | marine metagenome | biome: marine biome (ENVO:00000447); feature: deep chlorophyll maximum layer (ENVO:xxxxxxxx); material: "saline water (ENVO:00002010), including plankton (ENVO:xxxxxxxx)" | depth 40 m | reverse complement strand
AGGTGAACCACTGGCCGGCCAAGTCGCTGTCGGATTTTCAGGCCGCCATGCGGTACCAAAGGCGTCGAGATAGCCCTTAAAGCGGTCTAGCTCAAGATCATTTGCCGCAAGCCACTCAAACTGTGTCCAGCCGATGTGATGGCTTTCAAAAATTTCATTAAAGCCTTTTTTGGTATCCCCTGGATAAAATTCGGTACATAGCAAGGCCGGGTATTTAGTGCTAGTTTCAAAAGCATCGATTGTGCTCTCGACTTGAGCAATGTCCCAATAAGCATGGAAGGCGAACCCAGCGTTCTCCCATATACCAGGAAACTGTTCTGCCAGCCCTTCAGCGCCACTGATTGCCTGCGAACCACCAAAAAATGACATAAACGAGCCTAGTAAAACCATACTGTCAGGGGCAGCGCTGCGAATAGTTTGGTACATGTCAGCCTGTCTGGCCCAGTCCTCTGAGGTCCAGTTGCCATTGATACCTGTAACCGGCTCATTATGGGCCTCAAAAATCACATGCGTTTCATCCGCGTACTTAGCAGCATAGAGATTCCAGAAGTCCAAGGTCTTCTCCATACTGTGAATGGCCCCGTTTTCACCATTGTTACCCATGGTAATAATCAGGTACATCTTAGCCTCACGGGTTAAGGCAACCAGCTCATCCGCAAGCGCCTCATTTACGCCAACAGGTTCAGGGTTTTGCTCGGCATCGCCCTCAAGATACACATGCAAAGTGTTAAACCCATATTCATTGACCAATAGATTCATCTGTGCGGCCGTAGGTACATTAGACGGTAAGCTGCCGTAGGGATCGCCCCCATCAAGCGACAAACTTACGCCACGCAGTGCTGTGTTTAGATCAGTACGGATGACGTTATAACCTAAGGATTGGTCAATGTGAGGCCGATCACGCACACTAACGTCTGCCAGAGTAAGGTCTGGAATTTCGCCCAAGGGACCATCACCACCGGAATTATCGCTGGCATCGGCAATAGTTTCGGGTACATCCAAAAATTCATTGCCATTTTGGACGCCGCAACTGGAAATCATTAAAAGACTGACCACTAAGAATGACGACTTGAGCATTACACCGAAGCCAGAAGCGAGGTCATTGGCGCGATTATGTTGCATTTATTTACCCTTTTTGTATTTTTTGTACCGTCGCTATCATCATTACCGATCAGGCTGTGATTACACGAAACAGTGAATTCTTTTATTAATATGGCTATCCAACCTACCTATTAGCGCGATGTTAGGCGCTATTACATTAGCGATCGTCCTGCTAACTTATTCGAACATATAATTTCCTTACTTCTCTACTTTAGATACTCCCACCGACTCTAGGCCGATGATTTCTTGAGACAAAAACTCCGTTATCATCAGCTATCTATTCAACCTACTAATCACCATAGCGCGTATTTTTTTGGCGAGCGCCTCATCCAAAGGCCCCAAGACACCACGGCCCTTTTCGGGGATATGGGCACTTGTTTCTTCATCGGCCTCAAAAATATAGTGGTTAAAAATACCCTGCCACGCGTTTCTTTGCTCAAGGGGTAAATCTTTCATGGTAAGCAGCGCATGGTTTAGGGTATTCATGGGTGTGCTCATATAAGCAGGAGACTGACGCCACCAATAATTAACCAGTACATTAAAAGAATCTAGACTTTCTACGTGATGCCACCACATGCTGGGAATGAATATGGCATCTCCAGGCCCAAGGTCCGCCACCTGTGCCGATTGGATAGCCTCACGGAATTTCGGATGTTTATCGAAATCAGGCTCACTGAAATCAACGGTACTAATGGCCTGTCCACCCGGCGCCAGATCTAGTGGCCCAGGATATAGATTGGCAATCTGTTCTGGCGGAAATAAGGTGAAACGTCGACGCCCAACAACCGAGCACGCAATATTGTCCGGTAAGTCATAATGCGCAGCAATACGTGTTCTGTTGCCCATCCATATACTGGCTAAGGCTTCGTTTTGACCCAAAGAAATATCATTGTGTTCTCTGAATCCCGGCAACCAACTGTCTAGCATAGTTGATGCCATATAAATGGTTGGTGGGATATCATCCTTAGCGTGCTCATGTAGTTTATCCAATAACATCTTCATGCTGACTTTGAGAGACTGATAATTGAAGCCAGTAAAATCTTTATTGTAAAAAACACGTCCTTTAATGCTCTCATCACCAAGCGCCACATTAACCGGGGCGCCTTGATAAAACTGCAGTAAATATGCACTGGCTTTTTGCTGTGACTCTAACCCCAACTTGGTTAACGGCCAGTCCGCGACAAGGCCTTTCAATACCAGAGGCTCTGTCGAGGTTAGTACCTCAGATGGTATTGATTGCGCGGTGCAATGATGGGCCTGCGCTATTTTTTTATCGATAACTAACATAATTGCCATAGCCATACGATCGAGAGTTCATGACCTGCAGGTCTGATCTTATCGAGTAATCTTTGATTGACCATATAAACTCCTAATCGGTAACACACCTTAGTTACCGCCATTAAAATGCGTAGCGAGTACCAAAATTGTAGCGAGCATGACCAACAGCGTATTCGCGTACCTGATAGCTTGATCGGCCATGAATACGTTGATCTTCCTCGGTTAAGTTAATGCCTTCGATAAAAAACGATAGCTTGTCATTAATTTCATAGCTGATGTTCATGTCGAGCTGATAGTACTCTTCAACAAACAAGGGATCGCGCCCTGCTGATGCCAAGAATTGATCGCGCCAGTTCAACGCAACCCTTACTTGGAACCCACTTTTATCGTAGTAGCCAACTAAATTGGCCGTATTGCTCATACCGGGAACAACCCACTGTTCCTCGTTGAGGTTAATGTCATAGTCCAGATCGCCATCGACGATGGTGTAGTTAGCCTGCAGCCCAAATCCGGACTCTCCAAATGCATGCTGAAGCATAAACTCCCAGCCCTGCACTTTGGTCTCTCGCTGGTTAATTGGGATAGTGACATCAAATATGGCTATTGGATCCAACGCCGTTCCCGTTACTACAACCTCTGTTTCATCGCCTTCACCGCTCACACTAACACCGGGCTCATTAGCAAAATTTTCCGCATAGTAGGTGTTGAGATCGCCATAATCAAAGTCAAACCGCGGGTCACCACCCGTGAGTGCTTCCACCGCCTGATTGTACAAATCACCATTAATCGGCGTGAAAAGATCTTGGAATAAAGGCTGGTTTTCAAAAGTACTGTTGACGATAAAATTATCGACATCTTTAGACCAAAATCCAGCTGAAACATAGCTACCTTCATCGTAGTACCACTCGAGAGAGAGATCGATGTTTGACGACTCCATAGGCAGTAACTGAGGATTGCCTCGTCGACCGCCACCGCCATCTGAGCCCAAGTAATCAATAATTAAAGCTCCTTTAAGATCGTTATATACCGGGCGAGTTACCGTTAAACTGTAGGATGTACGTAAAATTAAATCTTCGACAAGCTCTATATCGAAATCAAGGCTTGGCAAGAACATGCTGTAGGCGCCGTCGATCTCTGAAAAACCTTGAATAGTGCTGCCATCTTCAGCTTTTTGTTGATAGAGATTAAACCGGTTGTCTACTATGCTCCACTCCACTCTGTCATAGAGGGGTACCAGCGCTTCAGAATGCACCTCTGTTTGCTCATAACGCACACCGTAATAGACATTAACCGGCCGATTGAGTACATCACCCACCCAGTGAGTTTGGAGATAGATCGAATCAGAGGTTTCAGTGGTAATTTCATCCAGATCAAAGTCATAAGAGGGACAAAATCCAGTTAAACAGGGCCCACCATCACCTACCACATCGCCGTGATCACCGTCGCGCAAGAGCTGCTCAGCCCGATCAATCAATGCTTGAAAATCCCAAGTAAAAAAGTCGGTTACCTGGCGTGGATCATCACTGCCATCGATGCCATTAAAGACACCTTCGATAGAATCAACGCTCAATAGATCAGCGATATCGCCGGGCTCTCCGACCCCACTCCAAGCATTCCGAGAAATCCCTTTGGATTGCCCTCGGTTAGATACCTCTACTCTGGCTACCCCAAAGCTAATGCTGTGGCCTGCATCAAAATTGTACTGACCATCAAGCTGAAGTTGCTCGACATTCATACGATTGTTATAACTGCCAAATGAACTTCCAGAAAGTTGCATATCACTGGCACTTACTTGGTCAATGCGAGCAATTTGGTTGTAGGAATTTCTCTCCCCCAACTGTACCTCTAAAACAGGCATGCCGCCCGACGTGAAGTAGCCCGAGGTAGTGATACGATTCAGCGCGGCCACAGCCATTGAGCCGCCGGAGCCATGTTTACTGTTAGGCCGAGATTCTCCGCTGGAATCATGATAGTCAAGATTAAGAGTCAGGTGGTCACTTGCCAGCCACTCGACATTAAATCCGGTGGATTTATTTTCATCGACTGAGGCATAGAGGCCAACACCTTGCAAGTTGTCTGCAGCACAACCCACCTGTGTATAGGTCGTAGGCGACCAAATATTGCCCTCCTGAACCCATTCGCTCTCCCTCGTAGCACAGCCTGGATCAAACCAGGCGGATAAATCCTGGTGCTGAGTATTAATTTGATTCTCAGCATAGGTATAATCCAGTGTCGCGGTGAGCGCTTCAAAAGGTCGCCATTGGAGCGTTAATTGACCATTAATGCGTTCACGGCGGAAATCATCTAAGTTGTACTGAATATTGGTGGGAATGGCATAAATGCCATCATTAACCTCACTTGGAAAGTTGATGGCTGATGGATCGCCAACCGCAATCGACCCCCACTCGGCGGCAGTTACGTTATTGTCCATGTCTTCTTGAGTCACAAATGACCGACCCATAAAACTCTGCGTTGTTACTGACTGAGTTCCACCGTCCCGCGCTTGACTACTGAGAGATAACGCGATACCAATGGTATCTTCCGCAAACGTTTGGCTAAACAGCCCAGCAATTTCTGGGTTGACGCTGTTGCCACTGCGCGTACCTGGATCATAAACGCCCTTGGCACTAACAACAGTGCGCATACCTGGCATCTCTAGTGGTTTGCTCGTCTTGACATTAACCACGGCACCAATGCCGCCTGTGGCAACATTAGCACGTCCAGACTTATAAACTTCAACCGCTGAAATTCCCTCAGAAGCAATATTGCCAAAGTCAAACGAACGACCACCTGTGGTTGGCATTTGCCGACTATTAAAGGTCACTATATTGAAATCAGGACCGAAGCCACGGACAGTAATCTTAGAGCCCTCACCTCGATCTCGCTCAATGGCAACTCCTGTAATTCGCTGGAGGGATTCTGCCAAATTAGTATCAGGGAACTTACCGATATCCTCTGCGGAAATACCATCAACAATACCTTTGGAATCCCGCTTGATATCCATTGAGCGCTGCAAGCTAGCTCTGATTCCTGTCACCACAATCTCTTCGATCAGATCATCCGAATCATTCGACGCATAGGTATTTTTTTGACCCGCTTCCTGAGCATAGGAGCTAGTGGCTAGCGCTAAACCAATACTGCCTGCCAGAAACTGTCGCTTAAATTTAGATTCGTGAATCATAGTTCATCCCTACTAGTGCTGCTTATTTTAGATACTAAATACAATTTTTTTGCTCCACCTACTTCCGCGTCAGCCTAATCCAGTTGACGTTAATTGCGCCCCCAAGGAAGTCCAACCGCAGTGTCTGTTCACCAGCGATTAATTCAACTTCAGCGCTCTGTGTGATCCAGTTCTGCCAATCACCTGTGGCTAACAACTCCTGAGTGTCGACGACCACTCCGCCAATAGATGTTTCAAAACCAAATGAATCAACTGCACTGGCCAGACGGTATTCGATCAGATAGGTACCATCAGATGGAATATTAACGGTGTACTCAACAAAGTCTCCCTCATCGATATAGCCTATGTTTTCGCCGCCACCTTCGTCCGTTGTGTCCTCAAGCGAGATACCACTTTCATTGTCGTAGTCTTCCGCTTCTATGAAAATTTCTGTGATGGGGGGCAATAACTCGAACCAATTCAGGTTTTGATTACCACCAAGGAAATCTATCCGTAAGGTGTAAAGACCTACGACCAACTCAAATTGCTGGGACGTCAGTGTTGTCCAATTCTGCCAATCCCCTGTATCAGGTATTGTTTGACTGTCGACCAAAATACCGTCGATTGACACCTCAAATCCGGCACTGCCACCCGCGCTGGCGACTCGATAATCAAGGCTATAAGAACCGATTCCTGGCGCATTTATGGTATAAATCAAATAATCGCCGGCACTTAAAAATCCTACATTCTGGCCGCCACCCTCATCTGTTGTGACCTCCAGACCCGTGCCAGATTCAGTAATATAGTCTTCTGCTTCATAACGAATAGGTTCAGCTTTTGGGGCTCCCTCAGACTGTAAACCCAACGGCCCTTGGACGCAGCTTTCAGAATTGATGCAGGTAAAATTGATATTATCGACATGCAGATGTGCTTCGCCTTGCACCTCCAGAGTCATAAGAGAAGTGATCTGGCTAATATTTAATGGCATAGGATCGCCATCGACCAACACTGGGCTATTCATAAAGTCACTAAGAGGTATGCTGTAGCTAACCCATGTGTCGGCTGCAATATCCGCAATATTCCAGCGCTTGAATCCCGCATGCAAAGGGCCAGATTCAAGTCTGATTTCGATCATGTCAGCCTTGGTAACTGCGCCATCAATGTAGAGATCAAAATTCAGTGCCGTATTCAAACCAATCAACTCAACAACTTCAACATCGACAGCCATACTGGTGGTACCCGATCCGGTAGTAATATCTAACACTTTGTCATGATTCCCTTCGACCACAACCACATCAACATCAATGGCACCCACGGTGGTGAGTGCTAACTCTTTAACCTCATCGGTGTAGTGCCAACTTAGCGGCTGTAAGTCGGAAATTTTGATGCCACTAAGCGCATCAAAATAACCATCTGTAAATATATCAACCACAACTGAGCCCACCGTCTCAATACGATCAGATGCTTGCTTGCTGACTTTAGTTTTTTCGTTCGAGGCACAGTCTTCAACACTCGTCTCAACAGAAGGATCGCAGGTCCAGACCTTAATCTGATCAACAATAATCATTGCTGGCAAACCATCTCCGCTAGCGGCCAACTCAAATATAATCTGCATGTCTTGATTGAATGGTCCTGCGTTATCAGAGACCACATCGCCATTAGAGAGGTTGTAAGCCCAGGTATTGAGCGTGTCGACTGTATGCACATGGGTGCCATCGATATACCAACGTATTTCACTGGCACTCCATTCGATCGCATAGGTATGAAAGTCGTCTGCCACTGTTTCTAAAGTGTCAGCATTCATTGTAATACCACTGGTTAGACCTAAACCATAATGAGCACCTGCAGTAAGCAAACCCTCTTTAGATTTAAGCGCCACCAGACTGTTTTTACCGTCATACATATCTGATACGGGCGCCAACTTAAACGCAGCAGCAATGTTAGCCCCTGCAGAAGCCCTGACGCTGGCTTCAACACGACCAAACTTAATACTGGTTAAACCTACCACTGATGATGCCATGCCATCTTGCGCTGTAATGACTAAATTACCACCAGACACGGCGCTGTTAATCGCCTCCCAGAGCGAACCATCCAAATTGTCTGAATTGAACTCATCTTTCCAAACTAACTGCCAGCCATACTCTTCTATCGTCTCAAAATCATTAGCCACATTAATGGTGAGAGTCGCAGTATCTGTCTCTCCTGAAACAGTGTCAGTGACCACATAATCAATGCTATCCGTGCCGAAAAAGTCGGGATTTGATGTATAGATAAAGGTACCGTCGGCGTTAAACTCAAGGGTTCCATTGGCCATAGCGGAGCCAGATGCTATCGCATAACTTAGATTAGCACCTTGCTCGTTGGCGCTTACATCTCCTTCGACAGGGCCTCCATCTTCGAGGGCTTCGACGACTTCACCAACAGCAAACAGTGTCCGCACTATATTCTGGTCGGCATCTCCACCAACGCTGCCACCCCCGCATGCCGTCAAGCATGTGGCCACGTATAAATACAGCATGGAAAGGTTTTTATTTACATTCATGTTGGCCCCATATCTCTTCTTATTTTAAGCGTCCACATATTACTGTTTACCGGGCGTTCGCAGCAATGATACGAAGCCACTCTAACATTCAGTTCTTTTAACGTCTCCATAAGGTTGGAGGCAGATTGACGAGGCTAATTTACAAACTATGCGTGCTATTTTCGTCCGTCTAAAAGCACTCGGACAAAAAAGTTATCATGAAAACGCACCTACCGAATACCAACACTCCATTAAAGCTTCTATATCAGTATAAAACGGCAGAAAACTCTGAGGTACAAATAAGTAATCTGAGCCCAGTTATTGGTATAAATTCTCCATATCTACTGGTGTTTTTGCTTTTCTAACACTTTACTCGAACGCTTATGTACGGTTTTTTCACTGAACTAACGCATAAAATCATACCTATGTTTTTTACTTCCCAGATAAGCAGCAATCAGCGTATGATTTCGACAAGGGATATAAGCCCTGTGTCAGAAAAAGATAGCCGAAAACAAAGACGAAAAAGTAAGCCAGATAATGGGATATCAGCACATAATGGAACCGCTTGATTTCAGCTCAGTACTGTTTAATTTTCACGACGTTATTCTTTTGATGACGGCGATGCAGTGCTTATTTTGCTTTTTGTTGCTATGCGTCACCATGGACCGTAATACTAAAAGTACTCTTTTCCTTGCTCTATTTTTATTTGCACATGCACTCATCCCTATTAATGAGCTCATCATGTGGGGTGCTGAATTTAAAGTCACGGTTCGCAACTTGCTCCCAAGCTTGTATTTTGCTCCGGCGATCGCTTACTACATTGATGGTGCGTTGCTATTTTTGTGCTTTAAAGCCCTGGTCTTTAAGAATTTCTCACTGGCCAAAACTGATCTTGTCCATTTAGTGCCGCTATTAACGTATACCCTCTTCATTTGGTTAGCCTTTTACAGTCAACCCGAGTATCTACGTCTGGATATGATCAGCAGTGAATCATTTGTCTATAGCGCTAACTATGTCTATATGGAATTCTTTAGCAAATTGGTGCGCGTGTTTTATGCTATTGCGTGTTATTTTCTCGTGAGCCAGTACAGCAGTTTGCTGCAAGACACTAATTCTAATATGGAAAAAGTCCATATTGCTTGGTTGAGGGCCTTGGTGATTGGGTTTGCGCTAGTCATGATTTCTGAGACTATTCTGGCAGGTGCCAAGATCATTAATATCTTCTCAGAACTCAGCCTGCAGCAATTTAGTAATATCGGACTGACCGGTTACTACGCAACCTTCGTGCTGGTGAATCTTTTAGTGTTTACTGCTGTGCGTTACTTCGCCGTTTTTGAACAAGTGAATGAAGTAATTCCAACTAAAAAAGCCAATGATGAACAATTTTTGCAACCCGAGCTAGCGTCTCAAGTGGATATGGCTATCCGTGAAAGAAAAATTTATATGGAGCCAGATATCACTCTGGACACGCTGGCAGAGTCACTCAGCATTGTGCCAAGAGACTTATCAACCTTAGTGAATCGTCATTTTGGTGTGAATTTTTATGAGTTTATTAATCGGTATCGTATCGAAGAGGCCAAGCGAATGCTGATGTCTGATGAATACCGATCAACCACCATCACCGAGATCTATCTTGAAGTCGGCTTTAATAGTAAATCTGTGTTCTATACCTTTTTCAAAAAACTAGAGGGCATTACACCATCGCAATGCCGTCACGCTTCAGCCGCCTCGTCCACCGCCATATAGGATTCAGTTAGTACACTAACGTCTGCATGGCTCGTGGTGGAATGGTGAGTTTGGTCTGTTGCGAGCCAACAAAAAAATTATAGGATATTTCTTCATCGGTGTGGTTCATCACTATCGTTGCCATTTGCTTATCTTCGTTAACGAATGAGGTCGCTAACAAAAAGCTTCGGCTACTACTGGTACTCATCCGCTCCGCTTCGGGACGCACAAATTTGGAGAAGTGACCAATATAATAGTAAGTTGGGGTATAGACTAGCTTACCTGTGCGAGTATCACCGTGGATGGGCGCAAAACAAAAATTCTGCACATGATTTGGCCCCCCAGTATGATCTAAAAGAATATTCCAATCTGTCCACCCGACCGTTCCTCGATTAAAGTCATTGATCATAGAGTGCCCATAACGCTCGGCGTTCGGCCAATGCTGGTATCGATCCGCGCTGAAGTTCTCGTTAGTACCTTCAGTAAAGAGTAGATTTTTAGTCGGATAAGACTCATTAACCAAGGCGAGGTTGTCGTGCATAGTTTCGCCGCCAGCCCATGTCTCATACCAGTGGAAACCCATACCCCATGCATATTTAGCCGCATCAGGATCCTCAAAAATAACATTGGCGCGACGCGTAATTAAGTCGCGGTTATGATCCCAAACAACGATCTTTTTATCGCCAAGTCCCTCACGCTCCAGTACCGGCCCAAGATGATTCTTGAGGAAATCACGCTCTTCTTCCGCGGTATAAATCATAGATTCCCAGCGTTGAACCGCCATGGGTTCGTTCTGGATAGTCACTCCCCAAACGGGGATATCTTCGGCCTCATAAGCTTTTATGAATTTAGCAAAGTACTGGGCCCAGGTTTCGTAATACTCAGGCAACAACTTGCCGCCACGCAACATGTTGTTGTTGGTCTTCATAAAAGCTGGCGCACTCCACGGACTAGCATAAAAAGTTATCTCACCGCCAGCTGCCGCCATGGCACGCTTGATGAATGGGAGCCGAAATTCACGATCCTTGTCAATATTGAAGGTCGACAGTGTCTTATCGCCCTCATCAATGTAAGTATGGCTGGCACTACCGAAGTCTGAACTATGAATAGAGGTACGTATCAATGTGTATCCAATACCTTCGTCTTTATCAAAGTAAGCCTTTAGTAATTCTTCTTGTTTGTCTGCAGGTAAGCTGGCAAATACTTCAGAACTAGCATCAGTAATGGCGCCGCCAAAGCCGAGAACTTTTTGGTAACGTTTATTAGGATTTACAAACACAGAAACTTCAGCTTCAAAAGGCTGGACACCTGGTTCAAAAGACAGCTGATGAGTCAAGGTCAGTCGCTTGTCTGTATCTTTAGCGGTGGTATACACCGTCGCTGTTTGAAGATCACTAGAACCTTGATCTGAGGCTTTAGGTAGTTTCTCTGAAGACAGAAACGAATCTTGGCAACCTGCCAAAAATATTGGCAGCAGTAGCCAAACTAATTTGCTTTTATACATTAATTAAACACCCATTATTATGATCTTTTTACCATGACTCACTTCAAGCCATAGATTGCGTGTTGATATTAAATTCAACCGAGATCCATTTTATACACATTAAACTTTAAGTTGTTCGAGTTAGTAAAAATGCGTAAACCCGAACCTTTTGCTTACGAGGTAATCAGGAGATCCCCCTGTTAATAGTGGGTAGCTATCCCTTCAGCCTACAAATTCCGACCTCTGTATTTGAAGGTTTGGGTCGAATTTAATCACTGAATCGCCTAGACTCTCGATAAGACAAAAATCATAAAGGACTGCATCATGCAAAGAGGTCAGTTTTCATCACGCTTAGCATTTATTTTTGCCGCGTCTGGCTCGGCCGTTGGCCTAGGTAATATTTGGGGTTTCCCTACCAATGCTGCGCAAAATGGCGGTGCGGCCTTTGTCTTGATGTACTTTATCTTAGCGTTTCTGCTGGCCTATCCCGCGTTGATGGCCGAGCTTATTATTGGCCGCCACACTCGAGCCAACATGGTCAGCGCTCTGCAATCTATATCCTTGGGACACACCGCTAAACTCATGGGTAGGTTCGTGGGTATAGGTGGCATGGTTACAGCCGGGCTGATTTTGAGTTTCTACAGTATCGTCGCGGGTTGGATGCTTGCGTTTATGCTTGACCCACTAGCCGCTGTATTGGGTCAAGGCAACGTCAGCCAATGGCTGACAGAAGATAGTCTGATGCGCAATGTAGGGTTTTCTGCAATATTTGTTTTATTGACGGTACTGATCATTAGCGCTGGTGTGGAGCAAGGTATTGAAAAATGGTCCAGTCGTTTAATGCCTTCACTCTTTATTTTAATGTCTGCGCTCATTATTTATGTGCTGACTCAAGATGGCGCGATGGAAGGACTCAAGCATTACTTAGTTCCCGACTTTTCTCAGATCACTAATCCTGATCTCATTGTTAGCGCAATGGGACAGGCCTTTTTCTCTATGTCTCTCGGCGTTGGTACGATGTTAGTGTACGGCTCTTATATTCGTGCAGATGAAAACCTACCAACAGTCGGTGCATTGGTCACTCTCACTGATACCTCAGTGGCCTTTTTAGCGGGACTACTGGTGCTGCCCGCCATTTTTGTAGCACAAAATTTAGGCGTTACGATCTATGCTGAAAGCGGTAATTTAATCGCTGGCCCAGACCTTATCTTCCAGGTGCTTCCAGCGCTTTTCGAAGGTATGGGGGGAGCTGCAGGGTTGTTTGTCGGTTTTGCTTTCTTTGTTTTGATGTCTATTGCGGCGGTCACCTCTTCAATTTCAATGCTTGAGGTTCCAGTTTCCTATGCTGTTGAAGCTCATAATGTCAATCGCAACAAGGCTACATGGCTTGTCGGTCTCATTATTTTTGCTATTAGTGCAACTATTTGTCTTAACTTTGAGGCCCTTTTTGGCTTTGTAATTACACTAACCACTGAGCGAGCACAGCCGTTACTGAGCATGATGTTGTGTATATTTGCTGGCTGGGTTTTCTATCGCAATAGTATTCTTGAGGAGCTTAAAAGTGGTAACCCCGATGTGGAGTCAGGCATTTTCTGGAAGATATGGCCTGTCTATGTGAAGTTCATTTGCCCGGTGCTGATTCTTCTTACCTTTGCTCAAGGTTTCTAAATCGCGAAGAACCGTTTATTGAACGGATGATATTCAACATTGACCAACTTACACTGGTTGGTTAGTGGTGTAGAATACCCCGACCGAATGATTTTAAAAATGACAGGCGAGAAATTGTGACTAAGACTACAAAAGCAATTGATTTTGAACAACAACTGGAAAGCCTTGAAGCATTAGTTGCCTCTTTAGAGAACGGCGACCTCAGCCTGGAAGACTCAATGAAGTCTTTTGAGCAGGGTATTAAAGTGGCCCGTGAATGCCAAAAAGCACTTAAAGAAGCCGAGCAGAAGGTTGAAATACTGACCCGCCAAGGCAATGAGTTAGTTAGCGATCACTATAGTCCTGAAGACTAGCATAAAAGAGTTTTATCTAGTGGATTCAATAATAAAAAATTATGGAGAGCGTGTAGATAAGCAGTTGCAGAGTATTCTGCCTATTGCCGAGGGCCCCGCTGAACGTCTACTTTCCGCAATGCGTTACTCGGTATTTAATGGCGGTAAGCGCATACGTCCGCTCCTGTGTTTTGCAGCAGCTGATGCCATTGCTGAATCCAATGAGGCGACAGGAATTGTCGCAGCAGCTATAGAAATGATTCATGCCTATTCTTTGATCCATGATGATTTGCCTGCCATGGATAACGATGATCTGCGGCGTGGTAAAGCTACGTGCCATATCCAATTTGATGAGGCAACGGCAGTACTAGCTGGAGATGCTCTTCAAGCTCTAGCCTTTGAAACCTTAAGCAAACTAGAGGATATCCCCTCGCAAACGGCTATTGAATTAGTACAGCTATTGTCTGCCCATAGCGGTTGTGCTGGTATGGCGGCGGGCCAAGCCATTGACTTAGCCGCTACCGGCCACTCTTTGAGCTTGGAGCAACTCAAACTGATGCATGCCCACAAAACCGGCGCATTGATTGAAGCCAGTGTCTTAATGGGTGCTGTATCTACTGGCAAAGCTACTTCTCAGCAGCGTAATGCACTGACGGAATTTGCTCGTGCGATTGGCTTAGCTTTCCAAATCCAGGATGATATTATTGACGTAGAGAGTTCTACCCACCAACTCGGGAAACAACAGGGTTCTGACATTGCCAATGGCAAACCCACCTATACGTCTCTATTGGGACTTGATGAAGCAAGAAGTCAGGTAACGGGGTTATTTGATAAAAGTCTCAATTCTCTGGATATTTTTGGTGAGCGGGCTGACCCACTGCGGTATATTGCCCGCTTTATTGTTAATCGGGCTTATTAAATAGCTCATTTGGTGTAAGATTCTACCTTAAACCTTAGTTAAGCAAAGCTGCGCATAGATGCAAAAGACCTATAACGACATTCCTTCCAGCCGCCCGGCAACGCCCTTATTAGATGCGGTCAATGCCCCAGCCGACCTGCGTCAACTGAATGCAGATGAATTGGTGCAACTCACCGATGAACTTCGTTTGTTTATGCTGTTCTGCGTTGGTAAAACCGGTGGTCATTTTGGCGCTGGCTTAGGCGTAACAGAGCTGACTGTCGCTCTGCATTATGTGTTTAACACGCCCAATGATCGCTTAGTTTGGGATGTAGGTCATCAGACTTACCCGCATAAAATCTTAACGGGTCGCCGTGAACAGATGTTGAGTATGCGCCAAAAAGACGGCCTATCAGGGTTTCCGAAACGGTCCGAGAGCGATTACGATACCTTTGGTGTTGGTCACTCCAGTACATCTATTAGTGCTGCTCTAGGTATGGCGATGGCATCTGCTCAACTTGATGAATCGCGCAAAACCGTTGCTATTATGGGTGATGGAGCAATGACCGCAGGAATGGCATTTGAGGCTATTAATCACGCCTCTCATGTCGATAAAGATTTATTGGTGGTTCTCAATGATAACCAAATGTCGATTTCCAAAAATGTCGGCGGTTTATCAACCTATTTTTCTAAGCTCTGGGCTAGTCGCTTCTATAACCAACTCAGAGAGCGCGGCAAAAAGGCGCTAAGCTCATTGCCTCATGCAAAAAACTTCGTGCGCCGCACTGAAGAATATATGAAGAGCATGGTGTCACCGGCGACTATTTTCGAAGAATTAGGGTTTTATTATATTGGCCCCATTGATGGCCATGACTTACCGCTATTAGTGCAAACGCTGACTAACCTCAAGGCTATTAAAGGGCCGGTTATGCTGCACATAATTACTCACAAGGGAAAGGGCTTTGCGCCGGCTGAGAATGACCCAGTGGGCTACCATGCGCTTAACAAGATTGAGCCTAAGCAGGCGGCGGTGGTTGCTGCCGCTGACGAACCGCCAAAACAGACTAAGCCCAAGTATCAGAAGGTG
>CESI01054350.1_pt1 | contig 15273 bp, 9 predicted proteins | sample 356301 | NCBI WGS metagenome assembly CESI01 (sample SAMEA2621423, study PRJEB7988) | marine metagenome | biome: marine biome (ENVO:00000447); feature: deep chlorophyll maximum layer (ENVO:xxxxxxxx); material: "saline water (ENVO:00002010), including plankton (ENVO:xxxxxxxx)" | depth 40 m | reverse complement strand
GTATCAAGGGGCCAGCGCGGCTTGGCTTGTGAAGACAAGGCCAAGGTTTCCCCAGCTTTCAAACGCTGCATGCCCGCATAGGCAATCATGGCACCATTGTCTGTACAATACGCTAAGCTAGGATAAAACACCTCACCTTTTAGCTCTTGCATCAGGGCTTTCATCTCACTGCGCAACATTGTATTTGCACTTACGCCGCCAGCAATAACCAAACGCTTCATGCCAGTCTGCTTTAATGCTCGCTTACATTTTATAATAAGCGTATCAACTACTGCTTCTTGAAACGCGTAGGCAATATTGGCTTTAATTTGCTCAGCATCACCACCAGTTAGGTCAGCATCGCGAATGGTGTTCGCCGCAAAGGTCTTTAAACCACTGAAACTGAAATCTAGTCCTGGTCTGTCGGTCATCGGGCGAGGAAACTTATAGTGTCCCGCTTCTCCCTTTTCAGCCAATCTTGCTAAAAGAGGGCCGCCTGGGTAATCAAGGCCAAGTAACTTGGCGGTTTTATCAAAGGCTTCACCAGCGGCATCATCAATAGACTCACCAAGTACTTCATATTGACCAATGCCTTCGACTTTAACTAGCATTGAGTGGCCACCTGAAACCAATAAAGCAACGAAAGGAAATTCAGGAGCGTCGTCTTCAAGCATAGGCGCTAATAAATGCCCTTCCATATGATGAACGCCCACTGCTGGCACATTCCACGCGTAGGCCAATGAACGCCCGACAGACGAACCCACTAACAATGCGCCCACTAAACCGGGGCCTTGGGTAAAAGCAACGCCGTCGATCTCTGATGGTTGGGTGTTAGCGTCTTCCATAGCCTTTTCAATTAAAGGAATGATCTTTCTCACGTGGTCCCGTGACGCAAGTTCAGGCACAACACCACCGTAGTCTGCGTGCAGCTTTACTTGGCTATATAGTTCGTGCGACAGCAACCCTTTTTCATCGTCGTAAACGGCGATGCCAGTTTCGTCACAAGATGTTTCTATTCCTAAAATACGCATGGGGAGTAACCCTTTTACTACTAACTTCAATGCTTCGTTTTTGGATTTGCTGTCGTCTTTTTATCACAACACGTGTTCACACAATTGTTGAGAACCATAATGACTAAGCAAATATCAAAAACTGAGAAAATAATTCTGGCGATCTGATACGATCATCTTTATGATCCCGCCGCGATCATAACACTACCCTAGTCAGGATCATCTGATTCCACACTTTTGATCACCATTTTTCAAAAGGGAATTGAGCTAGAAAACATTCTGAAAAGGGCGCTTATACAAGCCGAGTTAAACAACACGGTGCTTAACGAGCGCAGAGTTTACCTTTAATCCTGCATTCATGGAATGCCAGTGAACAGGTAAATGAACGGTAAATGCACAATATTGGCTATTTTTTGGCAATTCATCCTTTACTTTCTCTGTAGATATGATTAGAATTTCGCACCATTTTTAACCCGGGTGGCCTTTTTAGCGCACAATTTTACCCGGATTTACACAGTAAAAGTTTTGAGGTGAGTGTTTAATGCCTATCGTTAAAGTTAGAGAAAACGAGCCGTTTGATGTGGCGCTGCGTCGTTTTAAGCGTTCTTGTGAAAAAGCAGGTGTTCTTTCTGAAGTTCGTCGTCGTGAATTCTTCGAAAAGCCAACTTGGGAACGCAAGCGCAAGAAAGCTGCCGCTAAGAAGCGTCATCTTAAGAAGCTAGCTCGTGAAAACGCACGTCGCGTAAAACTCTACTAATATAGGGTTAAGTAACGAGTCTGAAAGGTGTTGCAATTGCAGCACCTTTCGCGTTTCTGGGCCTCTATTTTTTGGCCTTATTCTTATCGACTCCATTTTTTCCTTTTCAAATGGTTGCATTTGATTTTCAACCTGGGGCTTAATAATACCAGTCCGCATAGATTATTACCTTCTGGGTGGGCAATGACCTATGCGTATTGGTATCAGCTCAATCTACTAATAAAAAATCAGGAAACATCATGGCACTAATTGATGATTTAAAAGCAGCGCAAAAAGATGCGATGCGTGCAAAAGAAAAAGTACGTCTTGGTACTATTCGTATGGCAATGGCTGCCATTAAGCAAAAAGAAATCGATGAACAAATTACGCTAGACGATAGCGCAATCTTAGCGGTACTAACCAAAATGGTTAAGCAGCGCCAAGACGCGGCTGCACAATATGACGCAGCAAACCGCGACGACCTAGCTAGCAAAGAACGTGAAGAAATCACTTACATTGAAGATTTCTTACCTCAGCCTTTGACTGACGATGAGCTAAATGCACTTATCGACGAAACCATGGCTGCGACTGGAGCATCGGGTATGCAGGATATGGGTAAAGTCATGGGCGCCTTGAAACCTAAGGTTCAAGGCCGCACCGACATGGGTGCTTTGAGTGCAAAAATTAAGGCGCGTTTGAACGCTTAAACTCTGCCCTTTCGTAAAAGTGAAGCGTGTAGAAGGTGTGCATTGTCACACCTTCATTGTTCTCATTTTTACACTTCCCTGTTAAAGTAGATTACTGTTTTCATAATGTTGTAGCTTGTCGCTTGAAGCGTAGTTACGACTTGTGCTTTTCTCATTCTTTTTGAACTGAATCTTTTTTAACTAACCCTTTTTGAAAGTACCCTCATGGCTGGAAAGATACCTCGCGATTTTATAGACGACTTGCTGTCACGTACCGATGTAGTAGAAGTGGTAGATAGCCGAGTTAAACTTAAAAAAGCAGGTAAAAACTACCAAGCGTGCTGCCCTTTTCATAACGAAAAGTCGCCATCTTTCACTGTTAGTCAAGACAAACAGTTTTACCACTGTTTCGGCTGTGGCGCTCACGGTAACGCTATCTCGTTTATTATGGAATTCGACCGCTTAGAATTTGTCGAGGCCATTGAAGAGCTAGCGCGCTATCACGGGCTTGAAGTCCCCCGTGAAAAAGGCAGTCGCCCTGCCATGAGCGAAGAGAAAAAGCAGCAACAGCAAGACGATTATGCAGTCATGGAGCAAGTTGCGCGCTTCTTCCAGCATCAGTTACGCCAAAATGGTAATAGCAAAAAAGCCATCGACTATTTGAAAAACCGTGGGTTAAGCGGCGATATCGTTAAGCAATGGGAAATTGGCTACGCGCCAGACAGTTGGGACGCACTGCTAAATACCTTTGGCAAAGATCCACAGCGCGTCAAACAGCTGGTCGATTTAAAGCTAGTCAATAAGAATGACCAAGGACGTACCTACGACTTCTTCCGCGACCGCATTATGTTTCCTATTAGGGACAAACGGGGTCGTGTGGTGGGTTTTGGTGGCCGAGTATTAGATGACGGCGGCCCTAAATACTTAAACTCGCCAGAAACCCGCATTTTCCACAAAGGCAGTGAGCTCTTTGGCTTTTATTCTGCCAGACAAAAAAATCGTAGCCTGGATACCGTCGTGATTGTAGAAGGCTACATGGACGTAGTGGCACTCAGTCAGTTCGATATTAATATTGCTACTGCTGCGCTAGGTACAGCTACCACGCCTGAACATATTCAAATGCTGGTTCGCGCTACGTCTCACATTGTGTGTTGTTACGACGGTGACCGCGCTGGTCGTGAGGCCGCATGGCGCGCGTTAGAAAACGCCCTACCCGCACTAAAAGACGGCGTACGTATTTCGTTTTTATTCTTACCCGATGGCGAAGACCCTGACACTATGGTGCGTCAGGTGGGGAAAGATGCGTTTATGGAGATGCTAAATGACGCCATGCCTTTATCCCGCTTTTTCTTTGAAAACTTATTAAAGACGCACAATGTGGGCACGCCGGAAGGTAAAATTGCCCTTAAGAAAGCGGCAATGCCGCTTATCGAGAGCACATTAGGTGATGATCAAAAGCAAATGCTGCTGGAAGAATTAGCCAAGCACACTGGCGAGTTCGATCGGTTTAAACTTCAGCAAGATATCACCAAAGCCAATCAAGGTTCGAAGCAAGCTTATTCTCCGAATCGCAATCAAGTAAACAAGCCTAAACTGTCACCGCTTCGTATGCTGATACGCTTGCTGCTTGATAAACCTGAATTAGCCACACTATGTGAAGACGTTCAAATTGATATTTTTGCGGGCAGCAACGCTGCTGGTATGGATTTATTACGCGATGTTCATCGCTATTGCGTAAGTCATCCTCAAGCAAAAACCGCGCAGCTTGTTGAAAATTTCCGCGACCATCCCCATTCTTCTACTATCGCGAAATTATTGTTACAAGAACACTTGGTTAAAGACGAGGATGCTGAACGGGTTTACAACGACAGCTTCGCTCGCTTACTGGACGGGCATTTCGATAGCCGCATTGAAACCTTAATTTCACGCTCGCGGGTTCAGCCACTGACACAGGCGGAAAAACAGGAATTGAACCTGCTTATGAGGGAAAGACAGAAGAGTTAACCTTGGGCAAACTGACCTAGAGGTTTGCCTGTTCTTTTGTAGGCTTTTGCATAAGGCTTTTTTTAAACGCTTATGTTAGTGAGATTGAGTTAACGAGATTATTTTAGCAAGAATAGGCGCTGTAAGTATGCGCTGTTTTATAGCTTAAAAACACTGGCTAAAAAATCGGCCATCAATCTGGTAAAACCACCGTTTATTCTGCTATACTGGCTAATTCGCTGTGGGCACAGATAAACGTGTCTCATTCACTATAAAGTGAACAAAAATACAGCAGCACGAGTAGCAAAGATATAGCCGAACATAACGGGCAGATCCGAACCCGAGCAGATGTGCATCGCAACATAATGGTTTAGACCAGCGTGGCATCGAGCATTAACGGCCTTGATACAAAAGCAGTACTACAGCAGAACAGGGAACATACCTAGTCGTATGTTGTCTTTTCTATTGCAAACTAATTGAATGTGAGAAGTGTAGGTTATATGGCGCAAAGCAAGCAGTCTCAGATTAAACTCCTGATTGCAAAAGGTAAAGAGCAAGGTTACTTAACCTTTGCAGAAGTAAACGACCACCTGCCGCAAGATATTGTCGATTCTGATCAAATCGAAGACATAATCCGCATGATTAACGACATGGGAATTCAAGTTTCTGAATCAGCTCCTGATGCAGATGAACTTCTCATGCAAGAAGCGAATGCTGACGAAGATGCTGCAGAAGCGGCAGCTCAGGCACTAGCTACTGTAGAAAGTGAAATTGGCCGTACGACTGACCCGGTTCGCATGTATATGCGTGAAATGGGTACGGTTGAACTTCTAACTCGTGAAGGCGAAATTGAAATCGCTAAGCGAATTGAAGATGGTATCAACCAGGTACAATGTTCAGTTGCTGAATACCCAGAAGCCATCACTTATCTATTAGACCAGTGGGATCTTTACGAAGCAGAAGAGATTCGCTTAAGCGACATCATCTCTGGTTTTGTTGATCCTAATGATGACCAAGATCTTGCTCCAACAGCTACCCACGTTGGCTCTGAGTTATCTGAAGAAGAATTAGATGATGAAGACGACGATGAAGATGATGAAGACAGCGATGAAGACGATAGCGGTGTAGACCCAGAGCTTGCCCGTGAACGCTTCACTGAGCTACGTGAACAATACCTAAAAACTCGTGAAGTCATCGAGAAGAAAGGTCGTGCTCATGCTGACTCTCGCGCACAAATCAACGCATTAAGCGATGTGTTCAAAGAATTCCGCCTGGTTCCAAAGCAATTCGATCGCATGGTTAAAAACATGCGTGAGATGATGGATAAAGTGCGTATTCAAGAGCGCCTTGTGATGAAGTTCTGCGTGGTTAACGCCAAAATGCCTAAGAAAGACTTTATTAAAGCTTTTGCAGGTAACGAAACGTCTAATGCATGGTTACATGAAGTAGTTAAATCAGGTGCACCATACGCCGCTGACCTTGCTGTAAATCAGGAAGAGATTGAGCGCTGCATTAGCAAGATGAACCAAGTTGAACAGGAAACTGGCTTGGTAATCGCAGATATCAAAGACATCAACCGTCGTATGTCAATCGGTGAAGCGAAAGCACGCCGTGCGAAGAAAGAAATGGTTGAAGCTAACCTACGTCTTGTTATCTCAATTGCTAAGAAGTACACCAACCGTGGTCTTCAATTCCTTGACCTTATCCAAGAAGGTAACATTGGTCTAATGAAGGCGGTGGATAAGTTCGAATACCGTCGTGGTTATAAGTTCTCAACTTATGCAACGTGGTGGATTCGTCAGGCAATTACCCGCTCAATTGCTGACCAAGCGCGTACTATCCGTATCCCTGTTCACATGATTGAGACGATCAACAAGCTTAACCGTATCTCTCGTCAAATGCTTCAGGAAATGGGGCGTGAGCCTACACCTGAAGAGTTGTCAGAGCGCATGTTAATGCCTGAAGACAAAATTCGTAAGGTACTTAAAATTGCTAAAGAGCCAATCTCGATGGAAACGCCCATCGGTGATGATGAAGATTCACATCTTGGCGACTTTATCGAGGACAGCACGATTATTCAGCCCCTCGATTCAGCAACTGGCGGTAGCTTGAAAGATGCAACGCAGGAAGTATTAGCAGGCCTAACAGCACGTGAAGCAAAGGTACTTCGCATGCGTTTCGGTATCGACATGAATACTGACCACACGCTTGAAGAAGTAGGCAAGCAGTTTGACGTAACCCGTGAGCGTATTCGTCAGATTGAAGCGAAAGCACTTCGCAAACTTCGCCACCCTAGCCGTTCTGAGCAGCTACGTAGCTTTTTAGACGAATAGAAAAAGCATTACTTTAAATTAAAATCCCCGGCCTTAGCTGGGGATTTTTTTTTGCCTTTCTTTTATCTTTAGGTAACAGAAAACACAGCCTTTGATCTGTTAGCTAAACCCACAAAAAAGCCTCCATACGGAGGCTTTCAATTCATGTTTATTGATAAGCTATCGGTTACACTCTAAATTGCTTCGCAATTGATTCTAGGTGTTGTGCAAGGTCTGCAAGCTCATTACACATGCTGCCTAGTTCACCCGAACGGCTAGCTGTCTGCTCGGTGCGCTGATGAATTTCATCAACGTGACGTACAATATCAACCGCTACAGTGCGCTGGTCTTCGGTATTGTGAGCAATTTGCTCGTTCATTTGATTAATACGTCCAATAGTACTGGTGATGGTTTCTAAGCTACTTCCCGCTTTATTGGCCGTTTCCACACTGTTTGTTGCCTGTTCAGTACCTCTAGACATCACCTCTACCGCTGAATGTGCTGCGTTCTGAAGCTGTTCGATAGTGCTTTGAATTTCTTCCGTAGACTGCTGTGTGCGCGACGCTAGCGTTCTTACTTCATCAGCTACCACTGCAAAGCCTCTACCTTGTTCACCCGCCCTTGCAGCCTCGATAGCGGCGTTAAGTGCCAATAAGTTAGTTTGCTCTGCAATGCCTTTAATCACATCTAGCACCGAGCCAACTTTATTAGAGTCAGACTCTAGACGAGCTATAACGTCAGCGGTTTCACGTACGTTCTCAGCAAGCTGCTGAATACTCGTAACCGTTTGCTGTACGATTTGACGACCTTCACTCGCCGCTGTAGTGGCTTCGTTTGCGTCGCTTGCCGCCTGTGCAGCGCTGTGGGCAACACCATCAACAGAACCACTCATGGTGTCTACTGCACGCTTTGCGTTGGTTGCAGACTTTTGCTGAACATCAATAGTACGCTGAGTCTCTTCCGTCACCCCGCGTAAATTCTGCGCCAAGTTTGACAAAGGTAAACTCGCTTCTACCACATCACGCACTACGCCTTGCAGTTTGTCCATGAATTGGTTGAACCAATACACCAATTCGCCAATTTCATCTTCGCTTTTGGTTTCTATACGAACCGTTAAGTCACCGTTTTCTTGAGCAATATCTTTCAGGGAACGAACCACGTCATCAATACTTTGCTTGATGCCGCGAACAATAGGTACCGCGGTCCCAAACAACAATATAGTCACAACCACGGCTAAGATGACGCCTGTACTAATTAGCGAGGTATTGGCACTGTCTGTGTTTTTAAATGCTTCTTCAAATGCTGCCTGTTGAGCATCACGAAATTGAGACATCGCAGCGATGGCACCATCGTAAGACTGATTCATTTGGGCTGAGAGTTCGCCTAAACGACTGAAGTCGGCAGTGCCTTTGACCATAGACTGTGATACGTCGTAGGCAACATCGAAATAATTATCAAAGCCTGAGGAGATGCGGGAAATCTCACTACGAAACTCAGGGCTAATAGAAGCAATGTGGTTTAAGCCGCTTTTTGCTTCTTCGGCGAGCTCTTGCGCCATAGTAAGGGTGTCTTCATCACCAGTGGTCACTGCGCTCGCAAGGGTATCGCGAACCTTTTGCATATCAACCAAGGTCGATGCTGATAGTTGAAGGGCAGGAAATTGAACTTTCTGAACTTTTTCTAGCGTTGCACCATTATTGAGTGCGGTATAGACAGTGATAAGCAAGTAAATAATAAAACTTAGCGCTGCGATCCCCGGAATGAGGAAAATTTTTGTCGCAATTGGCATTTTTTTTAGAAAGTTCATCAGCTATCCCACTGTTTTTTATAATTGCTTAACTACGTTTCAGTTTCACCTGAAAAAACATCATATCTAATTTATCTACCCACTAGCTAAAATCTTTAATGAAATTATGGCCTCGCACCAAAATGCAAGGCCATAACGAGTAGTTAGAACGTATAGTTTACGCCTACTTTAAGCAGTGTTGCATCATTTAGATCGTTTAGATCATCTGAATACCAAGTCACGTCAGTTTTAAGTGCAAAACCTGGCTCAACGTCGTAACGAAGACCAACAGTAACTGCAGATACGTCTAGCTCCTGTTGAGCAGCAATACCTGCCGCAGTTTGGTAAATACCCGACGAGCCATTTGCGCCGTTCCACGTAGCATCTACCACGGCATCGCCTGTCGCAATCGTAGCTGGTAATGCAGCAATTAAACCTAGCTGAGTACCATTATCCGCTTCTTCAACTTCGTAAGTAATATGTGGTGTAAACTTGCCGAAGCGCATACCCGCCGTAACGTACCATGCTTTATTATCGGCAATAACAGAGCCATCAACTTCTGTTTGGGTAAATTCTGCACCCACAAACCAATCGTACTTATCGATATCAACAGCCACTTCAAAGAAGGTACCTGTATCTTCGTTAACACTCAGGCCTTCAGCGGCTAAAGACGCCGCAGGAATAAAGGCACCATATTGATTTAAACCACCAACAAATGTGTCAAAGTCAGCATTCGCAGCACTTGTTTTAGCACGTGCAAGCAAAGTACGCGCACTGAACCAATCGCGTGTTGCTTCAAATGAAACAGCGACCACGTTTTCCAATTCTAACGCAGCAGGTGTTCCTGAAATGGTGGTATCAGCCTCAGTACGACCAACGGTAAACTGTGCACCATATTCCCAGTCACCTGAGTAGTTCATGTAGTCAACACGAACACCGTCAATGTTGTTGAAGTCAATGCCGTATACAGCATCTGGTGGTGTAAGCCAGTGATACGAGTAACCGATATCTAATGAAGCAGAATACTTAAATAAAGGCATGCGAAGACGGCCTGCACTGATGTTGAAGTTGTTGTTCAACATATAGGTCATGTACGCCCATTCAAAATCGGCGTCGTAATCTTCGCTACCACGACCAACCAGCTGGGCGGTCGCAGAGAGCTTATCGCTAACATCACCACGAACCTGAAGGCCAAATACACTTGCAGGGTCGAAGTCAAAGTCGCTGTCGTAATCGTATACTGACTCGTCATCGTCTAGTGTCATACCACCAATAAGGTTTGCAAAGCCGTTGATTTGAATATCAGCCAGTGCCGGAGTAGCTAACAGGCCAGCCATAGATAAGATAGCAAGTTTGGTTTTCATGCGTGTTCCTTAAATTCTTTGTATAAACGGTCAGTTAAAAGGTAGCGACTACTCGTACGCTGTCGTTAACAGCGCCAGCGTCGACGTAACCAATTGCGCCAGGGTTTCCGGCTACAGCAGATACAACTTCTGCATCGCTACCCAGAGCTTTTGGTGGTTGACCTTTACCGGTAAATACTAGTTTTGACCAAAACGCGGTTAATTGTGCTGCGGTTTTGTTTAATACCTTGCCGTTAAATTCATCAGTGGCAGATTGGCCTTCAGCTAACGCAACTGGCTCGGCTTGCGTACCGCTTGGAAACGCCTTTGCTTTATTTAGAAATAAACGGCTAATACTATCTTTATCGAGGGTGTCAGCGTTACTTGGATGAACAATAACTGCTACATCGGCAAAAGCTACGTTACAGCACAATCCTGCTGCAAGTATCCATTTCTTCATGATATGTCCTCTAGAGTCTGTTGAATGCTTGCTCTTCGCTTTTAACTTTCTTGCTAACCCGTTTGCACGGAAAGTGGAGCTTTTAAACGGCTTGAGACAAACATGTGCGTGTGTGCTCATACTCATACAACGGGGTAAGTATTGGTCACAATTACCATATTCGCCAATTTGAGCGTGAAAATTTTAGCGTTTAAAAATTAATGACTTATACAAGCGTTTGATTTTGGCGCGAAGTGTAGATGAAGTTATAACTTAAGCAACTATACAAATGTCTAATACATACCTTTGCACTTTATAGCTGCCGATAACAAAATGTGATGAAAGCATGAAAATGAATATTAACTCAATCAATTCAATTAGTTAAATAATAACGTGACATATTACTTAGTAATGAACGCCAATATTAACGTATATAAAAACATACGAAAACGTTCCGATACCCAACGCTCTTTTGTGCATTTTTACAGCAGTTTAAGTGTGATTTAAGCTCAATATTCTGTTTGAGAATCTATTAGGGTTTTAGATAGAAAGCGGACAATGCAATAGAAATCGCAGGCAAACAGCGTCCTAAAGGTTTATTACGAAAGGAAAAAAAGGCTAGCGGGGCGTTAGCCCCGCTTAATATTACGATTCGCCTTTTTTGTAGGGAATAGCCTGCTCCAGCTTTTCTATTTCCATGGTTCGCTGAAGTGGAGAGCCAGTGTTTCTCGCTAGCCAGCTATATGCAGTGGGAACCACGTAAAGCGTCATAAAAGCAGACACAAGTACGCCAGAGAAAATGACCATACCAATGACCATCCTGCTTTCCGCCCCAGGACCAGACGCTAACACAAGTGGCAGTGAGCTAAATACGGTAGTGAAGCCCGTCATTACGATAGGACGCAATCGCTGAGCAGCTGCACGTTTAAGTGCATACTCAAACTCCATACCGGCATCGCGTAACTGGTTGGCAAACTCAACAATTAAAATACCGTTTTTAGCAGCAAGCCCAATTAGCATGACCAGACCAATTTGACTGTATATATTGATCGTCATATCGCTAAAGAACAGCCCGATAAAAGCACCAACGAGAGCCAGCGGCACGGTAAGCATAATCACAAGCGGGTGTACCCAGCTTTCAAATTGTGCAGCCAATATTAGGTAAGTCACGGCAAGCGCAAGCATAAATACATACACAAATGAGTTGCCCGCTTCTTGATACAGCTGAGACTCGCCTTTATAGTCTATCGATACGTTGTCAGGCAGCTCCGTTTTAACAATATTTTCCAAATATTCAAGCGCTTGCCCCAGTGTATAGCCATCCGATAAATTGGCAGAAATAGTTACAGCGCGCATTCTGTTGTAGCGGTTAAGCTGTGCCGATGTGGCTTGTTCTTCAAAGGTTAGTAAGTTGTCCATCGGAATGAGTTCGCCCGTACGAGACGAGCGTACATATAAATTTTCTATGCTGTTAGGACTTCTAAAGTCTTCCTCTTTGCCTTCCATAATGACATCGTATTCTTCGCCCCTATCAAGGAAAGTCGACACTCTGCGCTGTCCTAACATTACTTCCAACGTGCCGCCAATATCGCTGATGGACACGCCAAGATCTGCCGCCCTGTCGCGATTAATATTTACCAGTAACTGTGGCGAGGTTTCTTTATAATCTGAATCTAAGCGAATTAACCTTGGGTTCTGCGCCGCTTTTTGTAAAACGATGTCACGCCATTCAACAAGGTTTTCATAAGTATCGCCTTGTAATACAAACTGAACAGGACGACCCAGCCCTCCGCCAGAGATACCGCTGCGCATAATGGCAAAAGCACGTACGTCAGGTACATTGTTTAATTTCGCGCTGATTTCATCCATTAGTGAAAACGTGCTGAAATCTCGCTCGTCCCAGTCAGCGGAGCCCACGATAGCAATACCTGCATTACCTCCGAAACCAGGTGTTCGAACTAGAAGACGATTGATTTCACCACTTTCACGGTAGGGCATTAAGATACTTTCGATCTTTTCAAGGTTCTTCGCATTACTTTCAAAGCTCGCCCCTTCCTGCGCGTTCATCAATATAAAGAAGTTACCTCTGTCTTCTTTAGGTACAAACTCGCTTGGTACTTTCTCAGAAAGCTGCACCAGTGCAACCACAGCAATAATAAGCATTAACAGCATAAGAATAGGCTGGTGCAGAGTTTTACCTAGCGTATTGAAATAGCCGTTTTCCAGTTTTGAGAATTGCTTATCCATCCAGCCTCCGAAGCCAGATGAGCGGGTGCGTTTCTTAAGAATTTTTGACGCCATCATGGGCGACAACGTTAACGCGGTGAAGCTTGAGAATGCTACAGCTGCGGCAATAGCCAGCGCGAATTCAGTAAATAACCTTCCGATGTTTCCCTCAAGGAAAACCAGCGGTACAAATACAGAAATTAGTACCAGCGTGGTTGCAATAACTGCAAACCCGACTTCTTTCGCGCCGCGGTAGGCGGCCAAAATAGGCGGTTCGCCCATCTCTATGCGTCGATAGATGTTCTCCAGCACAACAATAGCGTCGTCCACCACTAGGCCAATGGCTAACACCATAGCGAGTAGCGTGAGTAAGTTGATTGAGAAGCCCAGCGCATACATCACAATGAAAGCGGCAATAATAGAGACGGGTACGGTAACTGCCGGAATCAACGTGGCGCGAATATTTCCGAGGAAAAGGTAAATAACGATCACCACCATTAGCATGGCGATCCCCAATGTTTCATACACTTCATCAATCGACGCTTCGATAAACACCGATGAATCGTAGCTGGGTACAATAAAGATATTGTCAGGAAGGGTGGCTTCTATTTTTTCAATTTGCGCTTTTGCTGCACGGGCAACGTCGAGCGTATTGGCTTTGGACTGTTTAACGATACCCAGTCCAATCATGTTCACGCCATCGCCACGAAACTCGGTTTCGTCATCTTCGGCGGTTAACTCAACATGAGCGATTTCACCAAGGCGTACAAGGTAGCCGTTGTCTCCAATCGCGACTGTTAGTGCGGCAAAATCGTCAGGCGTAAGAAAGGTTCGCGCAACGCGTACTTCAAAGTTACGGTCAGTACTTTCCACTTCACCAGCCGGTAATTCCACATTCTCGGCGCGAATAACTTGCTCGACATCGTTAACCGTAATGCCTCTTGCCGCCATTGCATTGCGGTCTAAGAATACCTTCATGGCATATCGTCTTCCGCCACCGATTTGGACTCGGGCAACACCATCGACAATTGAAAGCCTATCCACTAATACACGCTCGGCGTAGTCGGTCAATTCCATAGTATTAAGGTTAGTGCTTCGAAGGTTGTACCACACCACGGCGCTTTCATCTGAGTTCGCTTTAGACACTTCAGGTGGATCAGCTTGGTCGGGCAAGTTATTGAGCGCGCGACTTACTCGTTCGCGTACGTCATTCGCCGCGGCGTCAATATCACGAGAAAGCTTAAACTCAATGGTTATATCGGAACGACCATTGCGGGAGGTCGAGGTTACGTTTTTTATGCCCTCAATACCGGATATTCTATCTTCTAATAGCTGGGTAATTCGGGTTTCCACTATATTCGCAGATGCACCTGTGTAGGTGGTACTTACCGAGACAATCGGTGGGTCGATATCTGGGTATTCTCTCAAACTCAACATGGTGAAAGCGACAACGCCAAAAATGATCAGCAGTAAATTGATAACCGTTGCAAAAACGGGGCGCTTTACAGAAACGTCTGACAGTAACATGACGGCAAGCTCCCTTTAGCGGTTTAACACATTAACCGGAGATTGGTCGCGCACCCGAAGTGTGCCTTCGGTAATGACTTCGTCGCCTTCGTTTAGCCCACTCACAATTTGTACTAGCCCAGGACGACGCTCTCCAATCACCACTTCGGTTTGCTGTGCAACGTTATCATTAACCACATACACGTATTGCTTGTCTTGTACAGGAACCAGTGCCTTTTCCGGAAGCACCAAGGTGTTAAGCACGCGCTTTTCTACCACCACAGTAAGCAGCATACCGGGGCGCAGGCGATTGTCTTTATTGTCAATTGTGGCACGCACACGAATAGAGCGGCTAATTGGGTCAAGGCGCGTATCAATGTTGGTGATTTTCCCTGTGAATTCTTCTCCAGGGTAAGCCACCGAAGATGCACTTAATGTCTGCCCTTTCGCTACGCTTGCAAGGTGATTTTCAGCAATACTGAAGTCAACTTTGATTAGGCTAATGTCATCTAAGGTAGTAATAGTGTCACCAGGCTGAACCAGCGAGCCAATACTGATTTCACGGTTGCCTAACATCCCGCTAAATGGCGCGCGAATCTGTAAGTCATTAAGCTGTGCTAGGGCAATATCTAGCTGTGCCTGCAAGGCTTTTACCCGTGCTTGCTGTTCGTCCAGCAGTTGTTCAGAAGTAGCGTTAGACTGGCGTAAGTCTGCTATGCGCGTGAACTGGCGTTTAGCCTCATCGATATTCGCCTTGAGTTCTTCTACTCTGGCACGTTCTTCTGTGTTATTTAACTGAACGAGTAGTTCACCCTCTATGACTTTATCGCCGTCTTCAAAATTAATCGCTTTCACAGTATCTGTAACCTGTGCGGTAATGTTTACCGACTCATTGGCGATAGCCGTACCAAGCGACTCAATCGTAATGGGGAATGCCTGTGATGATACTAAGGCGGTTTTTACCGGCGTTGCTCTTACACTACTGTTACTCGCGCTCTCTTCCTGCGGCATATTGAGATATACGACAACGCCCGCGAGTAACACTACGCCAAGCAACAAAGGCGATAAAGATAATCGTGAAGACATAACCTTTCCTATAGGTAAAAAAGTATCCCATTGCGCATTATCAACTCGTAAAAAGGATACCCAAGCACACAAAATCCGCTTACGATTCTCCGCAAGCGCCGCTCTACGTTAAGTTTGTGTACCGCGTTATTATTTTTATACCATATATGGACCCTCTCCGATTGCAAGACACCGTGTTGAT
>CESI01011973.1_pt1 | contig 15281 bp, 8 predicted proteins | sample 356301 | NCBI WGS metagenome assembly CESI01 (sample SAMEA2621423, study PRJEB7988) | marine metagenome | biome: marine biome (ENVO:00000447); feature: deep chlorophyll maximum layer (ENVO:xxxxxxxx); material: "saline water (ENVO:00002010), including plankton (ENVO:xxxxxxxx)" | depth 40 m | reverse complement strand
AGATACGATATATAATATAACGCGAAAAAAATACAAACAGTATTAAATGTCTAGACTAAAATTAAAACAAATTCAAGAGATACTGCTAAATAACCTGCAAAATGGTGATTATTTAGCGTATAACTCAACAAACGGCCGTTTTGAAAACGCCGGAGCACCATTAGATGGTAGCTCAGGAACAAGTGGAAGCTCAGGAACAAGCGGAAGTTCTGGATCTTCTGGATCTTCAGGAACATCTGGTTCTGACGGAACTTCTGGATCTTCAGGAACTTCTGGTTCTGACGGATCTTCTGGTTCATCTGGTTCAAGTGGAACTTCTGGTTCTTCAGGTATTGATGGTGAAAGAGGTGAAAACGGTGCAGCTGGTTCAAGTGGAACTTCTGGTTCTTCTGGTGAAGACGGTGTAGCTGGTTCTTCAGGAACCTCTGGATCTTCTGGTTCGAGTGGTGAAATAGGACCTGCTGGTGAAGCTGGTGCAGCTGGTTCTTCAGGAACTTCTGGTTCAAGCGGATCAAGCGGAACATCTGGTTCAAGTGGAACTTCTGGTTCTGACGGTAGCTCTGGTAGTTCAGGAACATCTGGTTCAAGTGGAACTTCTGGTGGTGATGGTGAAGATGGAGATCAAGGTGAAAAAGGTGCTGATGGATCTTCTGGATCTTCAGGAACATCTGGCTCTGACGGTAGTTCAGGTTCATCTGGAACATCTGGTTCTGATGGCTCTTCAGGTTCAAGTGGAACTTCTGGTTCTGACGGTACTTCAGGTTCATCTGGAACATCTGGTTCTGATGGTTCATCTGGCTCAAGCGGAACTTCTGGTTCTGATGGTTCTTCAGGTTCATCTGGAACATCTGGCTCAAGCGGTAGTTCAGGTTCAAGTGGTAGTTCTGGTTCATCTGGATATTCAGGTGCTAAATCAGGAAATAATATAGAAGCATTAGGAAATGGTGAATTTGTAGGTCAAGTAGGTTTTACTTCAGACGGTAAAGTTTATATATGGACTGGCGAAGCATGGGAAGAAACTCAAGATTTAAACGGAACATCCGGATCAAGCGGCAGTTCTGGTTCAAGCGGTAGTTCTGGTTCAAGTGGAACATCTGGTTCTGACGGTTCATCTGGAACATCTGGTTCTGATGGCTCTTCTGGTTCAAGTGGAACATCTGGTTCAAGTGGAACATCTGGTTCTGACGGTAGTTCAGGTTCAAGCGGAACATCTGGTTCTGACGGTAGTTCAGGTTCATCTGGAACATCTGGTTCTGATGGCTCTTCTGGTTCAAGTGGAACATCTGGTTCATCTGGTAGTTCTGGTAGTTCAGGAACATCTGGTTCAAGTGGTTCATCTGGAACATCTGGTAGTTCAGGTACTTCTGGTGCTGATGGTAACTTTGGTGGCGCATCATTTGATTATTCATTTGCAACATCTACTTCTGCAGCACAACCAGCAGACGGTAGACTTAGATTAAATAATTCAACACAAAATACTGCATCAGCAATTTATATTAATGAGACTGATGATGCTGATGGAAGTATTCAATCCTTTATGCAAACGATTGATGCTGTTACTTCAGGAATAAAAGCACATATTAGAATTACTAAAAAATTCGATACAGATACTTATTTATTATTTGCAATAGGTGAATTAACAGATAACGGTGCATGGTGGACTTTTAGTGATATTTCTAATACTGGATCTTCATCAACTAATCCATTTTCAAATGGAGACGATATTGTAATTTCATTAGTTGCAACTGGTGATAAAGGAGACTCTGGTTCAAGCGGTAGTTCTGGTTCATCTGGAACTTCTGGTTCTGACGGTAGCTCTGGTAGTTCAGGAACATCTGGTTCAAGTGGCTCAAGTGGTTCATCTGGAACTTCTGGTTCTGACGGATCATCTGGTTCATCTGGAACTTCTGGTTCTGATGGCTCTTCAGGTTCAAGCGGAACATCTGGTTCTGACGGTAGCTCTGGTTCATCTGGAACTTCTGGTTCTGACGGTTCATCTGGAACATCTGGTTCTGATGGCTCTTCAGGTTCAAGCGGAACTTCTGGTTCATCTGGTAGTTCAGGTTCATCTGGTAGTTCTGGTTCATCTGGAACATCTGGTTCATCTGGATATTCAGGTGCTAAATCAGGAACGAACTTAGCAGCCTTAGGTACTGGTGAATTTACAGGACAATTAGGTTATACTGCAGACGGTAAGGTACATCAATGGAATGGCGAATCATGGGAAGAAGTAAGAGACTTAGATGGTTCATCTGGAACTTCAGGTTCATCTGGTTCATCTGGTTCAAGCGGATCATCTGGAACATCAGGTTCAAGCGGTAGTTCTGGTTCATCTGGAACATCAGGTTCTGACGGTAGTTCTGGTTCATCTGGAACATCTGGTTCTGACGGTAGTTCTGGTTCAAGTGGAACATCTGGTTCAAGTGGAACATCTGGTTCAAGTGGAACATCTGGTTCATCAGGTTCAAGCGGATCATCAGGTTCAAGCGGATCATCTGGTTCATCTGGTAGTTCAGGTACAGCAACTATAACAAACTTAGGTAATAATAGAATATTAACTTCAACTGGAGTACAAGGCGCTGCTAATGCAGAATCAAGTGCAACATTTGATGGTTCATCTCTAGTAGGTCCAACTCAATTCGCTGCTAATTCAGGAAACAATGCTTCTAAATATAGAATGTGGGGTAACTCTGCAACTTATGCTATTGGTATGGTATCAGGTCAAACATTTGGTTATCTAAATGATTACGCGATGATTTTCCAAATGAATAATGAAGCTGATAGAGGTTGGAAATGGCAATATGAAAGCCAAGCCGCTAGCGGAGGTGCTATGTCTTTGACAACAGATGGAAAATTATACGTTGGAGGTTTAGTTAACTCACCAGAATACTTATTTAGAAGTGGTGGTGAAATAACTAGTGACGGTTCAACAATGAGGTTTCAATTTTAATCAAAGATAATAGGAAAAGAATATGAGCTTAGATTTAAACAGACTTAGAAAGGCATCCCACGATAATATTTCCGTTGGAGGAAGTTATACTGATACAATGATAACAGCACAAGGATTTGGTAGTAATGCCAAATCCAGTTCTGCTTTTGTTAGATGGGTACCAAATAACAAATCTGGAAGTGGTTATTATAGTGGCAATGATGTATCTGTAACTACGAGTAATTTAAATAGTAATGGTTATTTAGAATTTGATGCTTATGCATGGAGTCGTGCTCAAGGTAAAGGCGACGGTTATCATTTATTAAAATTTAATTATTTTAATGATACAAATTCATATAATAATGGAAGTACTTCACCAGGAATTCGTTTACAAGAACATTACTTTGCTGCATGTACTGCAGAAGGATTAACAGATGGTGCTGCAAAATTAGCTGCATGGTATACATCTAACACTAAATGTGTTATTGTAATTGTTAATGTTGGTAGTATACATGTTAATAGTGCTTGGTTAAATCAATTTATTGCATTTAGATCTTGGAGGATGACAAAAAATGTAACAACATCTTCAGAGAATTGGAGTTACGCTGCAGTTATTACTAATGTTAATAATATAGGACAACTATCTGAAGCGCTCCAGGGAAAGGGTAATCTTCAAGATAATGCAACTGCACAATTAGTAATTGAACATAAGGAGAGCACTGTGGGGCATGGTGGTTATGGCGAAGATCTTTCATCAGGTACTGGTGCTGGAGCATTTTCATATACTGGAAATTCTTCCTCTACTCAAACAATAGCTACTAGAACTATTAACTGGGATACTGCAGGTAAAGATAGAGTTAATACAGGTGAGAAATTACGTATTACATTTGATGGTAAAGTTCAACAAGGAGCAACAAATTACAATGGATATTTAAGAGTTAAATTAATAGAATCTAATGGATTCACAACTGAATTAGACTCTACTAGTACTGATTTATATGAAAGAATCGAAGGTTTACATACCAGGGCTACTAATGTAGGTAGTGGATCAGCTACATTAGAAATTAAAGCATACGCAGGTAGTGGTGCTGGAGCTGGAAATCCTTTTAATGAAGTTCATGGTAGAAACTTAGAAGTATATAAAGCTGGTAATAATCCAGATCAAGATAGAGATGTTGCTGTACATAAATGGCATATTAATGGATTAAATATTGCTGAAGGTCCAGCTAATTTCGATTTAAAAGAACCTGGTCAATTTTCTACATTCTACAGTTCAAGTAGAAATTTAGCTGATATAAGTCAAACTTATACTCTTGATACAACTAATGGCCCATTAAAGAATTATCAAAGTAATAATGGTGGGACTGGTTCAGGTGCTGGATTATTTAATAAAGTTGCATGGCATAATAATTTATTTACTAGCACATCAAATACTCAACAACACATGCAAGTAACTGAAATGAGAAGTGTGTCTGGAAATCAAACTAAAGAACTTAACTTAGGTGGAGGTAGTATTACTGTAGATTCTACAAAAATGTACATGGCAGGAGTATGGGTTAGAGTAAGAGAATTTACACATTCAGGGTCAGGAACAACGCCAAGTAGAATTTCTTTGATTGGAGAATCAAATGGATCTAATAATAAAGGATATAATGGAACTGGATATAATGCTAATACTAAAGTTTATGGACCATCAGTAGATAATTCAACATTGGATGAACGCCCTACTGAATGGAGGTTAATGTCATTCTTTTTCTTACCGGATTGGATGACTTCTACAGAAGTTACTGCATGGTATTCTAGTTATTTTGGAAAATGGGCAGGTGAATATGAATGGGGCGGTGGATTCGAACCGGCAGAACAATTCGTATCAACAAATGGAATTAATACACCACTTGATGCAAGAGTGTTGCAAATGGGAAGTAATACTTCAGCTATTAAATTTCATTTAAGAACAGAATTATATAGTAGCTATGACATTTGGCAAGAGATGGCATATCCATTTTTTACAGAAATAGATCCAATGAATATAAACGACGGAGGTGATTTACATTTCTGGGATTTTACTGAATCATAATGAAACTGATATATAAAATAAGTACAAAAACAAGAAACTATTAAATGGCAAATTTAAAGGCAGGAGCCACTATTCAAGGACATATAATCTTACATGCTGGTAATTTTGATCCCACTTCTTATAGTGCGATGAAAGGTGACAAAGGTACTCAAGGTACTAAAGGTAGCCAAGGCGATGCTGGACAAAAAGGTGTCAAAGGACCTCAAGGTGGTGCAGGAGATAAAGGACAAAAAGGTGGCCAAGGTACTGGTGGAGATGTTGGACTTACTGGTGCAACTGGACAAAAAGGTACAACTGGCCCACAAGGTGGTGGCGGTAGTCAAGGTGCACAAGGTGAAAAAGGTGCTACAGGTTTAAAAGGACCTAAAGGAAACCAAGGTGGTGGAGGTACTAAAGGGCCTAAAGGAGATCAAGGACAAAAAGGTACAACTGGTAATCAAGGTGGTGGCGGTAGTCAAGGTGAATTAGGTGAAGAAGGTACAAAAGGATCAACCGGACCGCAAGGGCCAACCGGTGCAAAGGGACCAACTGGACCCCAGGGACCAACTGGTGCAAAGGGACCAACTGGACCAAAAGGAGATCTTGGTGCACAAGGCCCACAAGGTGAACAAGGTGGCGGTGGCCAAAAAGGACAAAAGGGAGGTACTGGTTCAAAAGGTATAACTGGACCACAAGGACCACAAGGTGGTGGTGGTGCTAAAGGCCCTAAAGGTGAAACTGGCCCACAGGGTGAACAAGGCGGCGGTGGTGCTAAAGGACCAACTGGTGCAAAAGGACCGACTGGACCTCAAGGTGGAGGTGGCCAAAAAGGTGCAACCGGTGGTGGTGGTGCTAAAGGACCAACTGGAGAAACTGGTGCACAAGGTGGCGGCGGTGATAAAGGACAAAAAGGTGTAACTGGTCTACAAGGACCGACTGCCCCAAAAGGACAAAAAGGTGAAGTAGGACCACAAGGTGGTGGAGGTGCAAAAGGACCGACTGGACCACAAGGTGGCCAAGGTGCAAAAGGACCTCAAGGTGGAACTGGAGCAAAAGGACCAACTGGCCCACAAGGTGAACAAGGTGGCGGTGGTGCTAAAGGACCTAAAGGTGAACAAGGTGAACAAGGTGCTGGAGGAGCAAAAGGACCAACTGGTGCAAAAGGACCTCAGGGTACAAAAGGTAGTACTGGTACTGGTGGTGCAAAAGGACCTAAAGGTGAAACTGGAGGCCAAGGCGGAGGCGGTGCTAAAGGACCTAAAGGAGATACTGGTGCAAAAGGACCTCAAGGTGAACAAGGTGGCGGTGGTGCTAAAGGACCAACCGGAACCGGTGGCGCAAAAGGACCAACTGGTACAAAAGGAGCAACTGGAGGTGGTGGTGCTAAAGGTACAACCGGACCACAAGGTGGCCAAGGTCCACAAGGACAAAAAGGTGCAACTGGTTTAAAAGGTGGCCAAGGAGGTCAGGGTGATAAAGGAGTATTAGGAGCAAAAGGACCAACTGGTCTAACCGGACCTCAAGGTGCTGGTGGTGATAAAGGACCAACTGGAGCAAAAGGACCAACTGGTGCAAAGGGACCTCAGGGTACTGGAGGAGCAAAGGGACCAACTGGTGCAAAAGGACCAACTGGTTTAAAGGGTGCAACTGGTGCACAAGGTGGTGATGGTGAACAAGGATTAAAAGGTAATACTGGTGGACAAGGTGGAATTGGTGGACAAGGTGCTGATGGTGAAACTGGTGCAAAAGGTAATACTGGTGCAAAGGGTGGAACTGGTGCACAAGGTGGTGATGGTGAACAAGGTGCAAAAGGACCAACTGGTGCAAAAGGTACTCAAGGTGGTATAGGTGTAACTGGTGGACAAGGTGCAAAAGGTTCAACTGGTGCAAAAGGACCAAAAGGTACTGGTGGAGAACAAGGAACTGCTGGTACAAAAGGTGATACCGGTGCAAAAGGACCTCAAGGTGGAACCGGACCCCAAGGACCTTTTGGAGCAAAGGGACCAACTGGTTTAAAAGGTAATACTGGTGCAAAAGGACCACTGGGTAATACAGGTCCGGATGGAGTAAAAGGTGTTACTGGTGCAAAAGGACCTAAAGGCACAACTGGAGATCAAGGTGCTGATGGTGAAACTGGTTTAAAAGGTAATACTGGTGCAAAAGGACCTCAAGGTGCTAAAGGACCACAAGGTGGCGATGGTGCTAAAGGTACAACCGGTGGTGTAGGACCTAATGGAGCCAAGGGGCCTAAAGGAGATCAAGGTGATGTAGGAGGACAAGGTGGAACAGGATTAAAAGGACCAACAGGATCTCCGGGAACTGACGCTACAGGTATTAAAGGACCTCAAGGTCCTGGCGGTGGCGGTGGTAATAAAGGTATAACTGGTGCAAAAGGTGCAACTGGAGGCGGCGGCGGAACTGGTTTAAAAGGACCAACTGGTGCACGTGGACCGATGGGACCATCTACATCTGGACCGACTGGACCTCAAGGTGCAAAAGGACAAAAAGGTGCAACGGGACCACAAGGGCCTTCGGGAGCTTCGGATAGTAGAATTAAAAACATCGAAGGACCGATCGGTAATACTCTTAATAAGATAAAAGCTATGAGAGGTGTTGTATGGAATGCCAATGCTCTAGGGCAACAAATTGGATTACCTGCTAACTCACCTACGTATGGTTTAGTCGCACAAGAAGTAAAGGCACAATTCCCAGATTTAGTTTTCCCATTACCTGAACAAGTAGAAGGATATGATACTATATTAGGTGTGGATTACTCAAGAATGTCGCCTGTATTAATAGAAGCGATAAAGGATTTAGATAATAAGATAACCGATATTGAAAACCAATTAGGTTAATAATACACGAAAGCAAATAGATGGCTGACTATAAGAAAATATTGATCGCAGGTAATCCAGCGTTTACTACTGACAACATGCACCCAGATCACTTCGGTTATTTAGGTGGTGAAAAAGGACATGATGGAGAGAAGGGTGACGAAGGTGCTAAAGGTACAAAAGGTGCATTAGGACCTGGCGGTAATAAAGGCAACAAGGGTGGTAATGGAGACGGAGGTCAAAAAGGTACTAAAGGTAATAAAGGTCTAAAAGGCGCTGGTGGTGCTGGTGGATCTGGAGGAGCTAAAGGTGTTACCGGTAATAAAGGTATTATTGGAGCTCCAGCTTCAACTGGAGCTACAGGTGATGTTGGTGAAAAAGGTACTCTTGGTGGCGGTGGTGATAAAGGTAACTTAGGTGCTGGTGGAGACGGAGGTTCTAAAGGTGTCACTGGTTCTAAAGGTGTAAAAGGTAAAAAAGGTGGAATAGGTGCTTCTCCAACAGGTAATCAAGGTGGAGTAGGTGATTCTCCAACAGGTAACCAAGGCGGTGGAGGTGACCAAGGAACAAGAGGTGATCAAGGCCCTCAAGGTGGTGACGGAACAAAAGGTAATAAAGGTATAATTGGTGTTGTTGGTGCTCAAGGTGGAATAGGTGATTCTCCAACTGGTGCAAAAGGTGCAACTGGTGCAACTGGTGATATTGGTGATTCTCCAACAGGTGCAAAAGGTGTAACTGGTGGTACTGGTAATAAAGGCCCAGTAGGTGATTCTCCAAAAGGATCAAAGGGTGCAACTGGTTCTCAAGGAGCTCAGGGTGGTGTTGGTGATTCTCCAACAGGAAGAAAAGGTAATAAAGGTGCAACTGGTACTCAAGGTGATAAAGGTTTAACTGCGTTGTCTCCAAAAGGAGATCTAGGAGGGCAAGGATCAAAAGGTAATACAGGTGCTACAGGAGATTCTCCAACAGGTGAGATTGGTCAAAAAGGTCAAACTGGTACTCAAGGTGGTGGAGGTGATTCTCCTACCGGAGCAAAGGGTGCAACTGGTGGTACAGGAGATCAAGGTAATAAAGGTATAAAAGGTAATCAACCAACTGGTGATAAAGGCATCCAAGGTGCTCAGGGTGGTGGAGGTGATAAAGGCCTTCAACCAACCGGTGACAAAGGTAATACTGGTGCTAAAGGTGCAACAGGTGCTGGTGGTGATAAAGGTAATCAACCAACTGGTGATGTTGGTGCTAAAGGTGCAACTGGAGGTACTGGTGATAAAGGTAGTCAACCAACTGGTGACGCTGGTGCAAAAGGTAACACTGGTGCTCAGGGTGGAGTAGGTGATTCTCCAATAGGCGCAACAGGCGCAAAAGGTGCAACTGGTGCTCAAGGTGCAACTGGTGAGAAGGGATATTTAGGTATTAATACTGTTAACCTTATAGATTATTCAACATGGATTGCAGGTAATACTTCAGCTACTGGATTTTCGCGTAATGGTGGTTCAAATGAAAACCTTCTAATTGAAGGAGAGGGACCTTATGGTGAAAATACTGTATTATGGAAAACTATACCAGATGGTACTAGCAATGGTGCAGATGGTGGATGGAATGGTGGATTTTTTAGTGTAGACCATACTAAAAAGTACAGATTTAGTGTATGGATGAAAAGAATTTCAACCCAATCTAACGGAACATTTTATTTTGGAACAAACGGAGGTGGTGCTGTTGTTAAAAGAGCAGATGGTACTACTGATGAGGGTAATCCTTATTTTGAATGCCGTGGTATTGGTGGTTTTACAAAAGATGTATGGTATTTACATGTAGGTCACGTATTTCCTTCTGGAAGTACAAATGTTGGTAGAGACGGACAAACAGGTGTTTATACATCTGCTGGTGGTTTTCAATTTGATACTAATGGATGTAACTTAGGTGGTGATGCTGTAATGCAAACTACAACTACATCACTTAGACATAGAACATATCATTACTATGCTAATAGTGTTGGTTCAGAAATGTTATTTGCATATCCTAGAGTAGAAGAGGTTACTTCTGATACTCCAGATATAGATGATGGTTATTTAAGTGGCGCATTTGAAAATACTGGAGATCAAGGTGGTATTGGTGCTAAAGGTGTTACTGGTGCAAAAGGTGTTCAACCAACTGGTGATAGAGGAGCTGGAGGTGAACAAGGAGGCGGTGGTGCTAAAGGTACTCAACCGACTGGAGACCAGGGTTTTCAAGGAGATAGAGGTGCAGAAGGTAGTGCAGGTGCTAAAGGTATACAGCCAAAAGGTGATACTGGTGATGAGGGTGCAAAGGGAAATACAGGTTTAAAAGGTATACAGCCAAAAGGTGATACTGGTGATGCTGGTACAAAAGGCTCAACTGGTGCAAAAGGTGTTCAACCAGTAGGAGATACTGGAGATCGAGGTGGTGCTGGTCAGAAAGGTCAACCTGGACTTGAACCTAGAGGAGATACTGGAGATCAAGGTGGCGGTGGTGATAAAGGTAGTACTGGTGCTCCAGCTGTAGATCCTATTGGAGATCAAGGAGGTATTGGTGATTTAGGTTTAAAAGGTATAAAGGGTAATCAACCGATTGGTGCTCAAGGCACAGAAGGTGATCCCGGCAACACGGGTTCAAAAGGTGTACAAGGACCAGCGCCTACAGGTGATCAAGGTGCAACAGGTGACAAAGGTAATACTGGTATAAAAGGTATTCAGCCACAAGGGCCAGCAGGTGATGTTGGAGGTCAAGGTGCAATTGGAGGAGATGGTGATAAAGGTGATACTGGAGGTGCTGGTGATAAAGGTAAACAAGGACCAGCTCCTGGAGGTGATAAAGGTAATAAAGGTACTCAACCAATAGGTAATCAAGGTGCAACAGGTGACCAGGGTCCTGCCGGATCAAATTTTGTTGGTGGTGCGGGTGACCAAGGTGCTAAAGGTGCAACAGGCCCTGCCGGTCAAAAAGGTGCAACAGGTGACCAGGGTAAACTAGGTAACCAAGGTGGTGCGGGTGACCAAGGAGCAAAAGGATATGCAGGTGCAAGTTCAGGAGCTGGAGCAGGACCACAAGGTCCTAAAGGCGCAAAAGGACCAACTGGTGCAACGGGACCACAAGGACCGGCTGGTGGTGGTAAACCGAAAGCGGCGTATACCGCTTCTGCATTTTACGCCGGAACTGTATATTATCAAGACGGTGGATTGAAATCGATAGCTATTCAGGGGCGACAGACTCTTACTATTTGCTCAGAAGATCGTCCATACGGATCACATAAGGGTATTACAATTCGCGAGTCAGAAGAAAATCAGTTTATATGCGAAATGGGCGGTGGTATGGAAGGCCCTGGTGGATTCGAATAATAAAAATAAATAAAACATAACAATGGCATTTAGTTATTTAAGAAATAGAAGATGGGCTGGAGACCCTAGATTTACTAATCACACGGCTCCTGTTGGATCTGCTTTAGCAAAAGTAAGACAGTTAAATTCATACTATTTTTATTTTAATGAGTTAGGAAAGGCTTTTGGTTATGGCCATGTAGAAGACGGTGGTGCAGAGATTAGACAAGTAGGTTTAATTGCACAAGAGTTATCTGCAATAGAACCTTCTTTAGTTAAACCAATGGATGATGAATGGACTACTTATGAAGATCAAACATATTATTGGGTAGATTATGAAGCTTTAAATATATTATGTTTAGATGCACTTAATGAATTAAATGTTAAAGCAGATAATATTAAAACTCAATTAGGCATGTCAGTAGAAACTTATCCTGCAATTTATTCAGGACTAACGCCACAACTACCAAGCGATCAATATGAAATAACAGGTATTAACGTAACACCGGTTAAAGGTGCTGAAGGTACTGAAGTAACATGGACTTTAACAGGAACTGATTTACCAAAAGATTTAACTATCCCGTTTAAACTTACTGGAACTTTTAACCATGCGGATATTGCTGGTGTTGTTGAAGAGTCTAACAAATCAGAGCTAGTAATATGTGATCCAGAAGAATTTAATGATGTTCCAGGTGCTAGGGCTGAATTAGGAGATGCATTTGGAAGCTTTGTTGTAAATAATTCTGGCTCAGCTACTATAAAAATGATGTACGTAAGAGATAGCGAAGTTGAGGGTGATGAGACTATTACAATGTCACTTCTTAGTGGCAATGACTACTTTGGTAAAACATTGCCTGTAATAAACACTACAGCCACTATTACAGATTCTTAAATAAAGGTATTAGGATAGATATATCCTAAACAAGCCCTTTAATTTGCGTAAACTTTTATTACTTATATTAGGTTTATTATTATTTTTCTTACATATAGTAGAAGATCATAAACCAGTACAAAGTAATTATACAGTTCCTACTTTTAAAAGATTTGAATTAAGTCAAGTACTTAAAAATAAAAGTGTGGTAAAGTTTGTACAAGACTCTCTATTAAAACCACCTTATAGATCAGCTTATATAGATGTAAAATGGGGTCCACTACATCCACGTATTCTTGGATTAACTACAAAAGTTAAAGATGGTATATTCTTTATTCAACTTAATAGGGGATTATCATTAGAAGAAACTCAAAGAGTTTTAATGCATGAATTAATTCATGTTTATCAATTCCACTATAATTTACTAGAAGATTTACCTGGAGGTAGAGTTCGTTGGAAAGATGGAGTTTACTCTTGGAACCTGTCGTGGAAAAATCGACCATGGGAAATTCATGCAGAAGAGTGGAGTGCTAAATTCTTTAAGACTGATAGTTTATACCTGAAGGAGTAAATAAAATCTAGATAAATAATAAGTAAACAATTCCTATTTTAATTGTATAACATTTAAACATTAATTTCAATGAGTAAAACATACGTATTTGACCAGCCACAAAATGACCCTCAACAATGGTATTGGTTTAAAGAAGGTTTATCAGAACTAGAAGTAGATAAAGTTATTACTATGGCATCTGCCCTACCACAACAAAGAGCCACAACTATCGGTGATGATGGAGATGAAACGGAAGCTACGACAGCTAGATCCTCTATGGTAAAATGGATTCCACAAACTAAAGAATGGGAATGGCTATACGAAAAGCTTATTGGTATGGCGCATGAGGCAAATGACAATACTTGGGGTTTTGATTTAGTTGCAGCACCTGAAAATATTCAATATACAGAATACTACGCATCTGAAGAAGGACATTATGATTGGCATCAAGATATTGGAGCTGGAGAATTACCTTCTAGAAGAAAGGTATCTATTACTTTACAATTATCATCAGATAATGAATATGTTGGAGGCGAGCTACAACTTACTGGAGGTGGAGATGGAGAAGGGAATATAATTGAATCAACAACATTACCAAGAGGTAAAGGTGTTGGTGTTTTATTTCCAAGTTATATGATGCATAGAGTTAGTAAAGTTTCTAAAGGAGTAAGAAGATCTTTAGTACTTTGGGTAGGCGGCGCTCATTATAGATAATATGAAAATACTATTCTGGATAGGTTACACGTCTTATACGTGGGATGGAAATACAAAAACCGGCTTAGGAGGCACAGAAATAGCAGTGATTAATATTGCGGAAGGTTTAGCAAGACATGGATATGAAGTTACTGTATCTGGTACTGTTAATAATGCAAGAGTTAATAACGTAGAATGGATTGATATAAATAATTTTACGGAGAAGTATTCAAAGCTACCAAATCATTTTGACACGCTTGTTGGAGTAAACTATATTAACTTCATAAAATATACAAAAGATGCTAATCAAAATAAAGCATTTAAAATATTTTGGATGCATAATACAGATTACTATGATTATTACCAAGGCTCTAATTTAGAAAATCATACAGAACTACTTAATACAGTAGATGTAATATTTGCTCCCTCTGCTTTTGCAATTAATGCAATTTCACCGAAGATAATAAACAATGGTTACTTAGGAGCTCTTAAAGTAATGCCTAACGGAATTAACTTAGATAGTTTTAAAGCTAACGTTCAAAAACAACCAGGTAAATTTATATGGTCATCGGCAGTTGATAGAGGTTTAGCAGAATTATTAGATTATTGGCCAAAGATAAAAGAGGCTATGCCTGGAGCAACACTTGATGTTTATTATCCAGCATATTCAGATCCACACTCAGAAGGATGGTATAATATGCATGGTGTTTTAGATAAGTTTAAAGCTACTGAACATTTAGGAGTTACAGAAATAGGAAGTGTATCTCAATCGGAATTACACATAGCCATGCAGAAGGCTACATATTGGATGTACTTAACTCAATATGAAGAAACATTCTGTATTACAGCATTAGAAATGATGGCAGCCAGCGTGTTGCCAGTATGCTCAAATAAAGCCGCATTAGCAGAAGTAGTGCAAGATGGTATTATTATACCGACTGCTGATTATGAAACAATGTTTAATATGGCGATAAAAACATTAGGCGGTATTAATGTTGACATCAAACAAAAAGCAATACGAGCAGCCAAAGAAAGAGTAAAATTATTCACGTGGGATAATGCTGCTTCGAAATGGTTTAATTTTTTACAATACGACAAACAACAATTATGGAAATAGACAAAATATATCTTATTAATAGTGGTGATCCATCGCCCGAGCATCAAGAATATTTAGTAAGTAAACTAGAAGCATGTAATTTTACTCAAAATACACCGTTCGAACTTATTAATGTAGAAAACTTTTCAGAAGGTTTACCAGCTGGATATAAAATGGGACCTGTTACTATGATGTTGCAAGATATTAATATAGCGATAACACATAGAATGGTATGGGAGAAGATTGTGTTCGAAGGTATAGATAAGATTTTAATTTTAAATGATAATTTTCTTTGTAATAAATCAGTTTCACAACTAGAATTACCAGGTGATTTAATAAAATGGAATCTTGCTATTCTTAATAGATCCGATTTTACACATAATGAATTAGTTAGTATTGATGATAACTGGGTTAGACCTCAATCAATGGGAGCTATTAATGCATATATGATCGATCTTTCTTATACTGCACAATTATTACTATCTGGAGGACTTAAAGAAAACTTAGTTCCATTTGATATGTATTTAAGTGCAACATGTTATCCATACACTCCAGATAAATCGGTTGATGAATTATTTACACCAGGATTAGAAGCTATAGCAACTAAAATACCTAATTTTATAGAAATAGAAAATATGTCAAAAAACACATTTGTTCCACCAAAAGAAAATAATAAACCTGAAAATACAGGTACGTATTATGAAATATTAGACGACTCTGATTGGGATGCATGGAAAGAGAAGTATGTAAACTTATCAGTATCAAAAGGTGAATATGATTTGATGGTAGATGATAAAGGTGATAATGTATATGAATTTAATTTGTTTACGCCTAAATTCTGTAGAGAGGCAATTGCATTAGCAGAAGCTGAAAATAAGTGGACAAAGGATAGACATGAATTTTATCCTACCAATGAT
>CESI01018076.1_pt1 | contig 15298 bp, 12 predicted proteins | sample 356301 | NCBI WGS metagenome assembly CESI01 (sample SAMEA2621423, study PRJEB7988) | marine metagenome | biome: marine biome (ENVO:00000447); feature: deep chlorophyll maximum layer (ENVO:xxxxxxxx); material: "saline water (ENVO:00002010), including plankton (ENVO:xxxxxxxx)" | depth 40 m | reverse complement strand
AAAGACCGTCTTTAAATCAACCTCTGACAGTCCAAAATGGCTCAGATGAAGATCCGGTTGATAGACGCGACGCGCACGAACAGGATTGGTCTTGGTGAACAAATGACCACGCTCACGATACGCCTGAATCAGTCCAATGACCTGGAATTCCTTTTGCGTTTGAGGGTTGCTCTCATCCTCTCCGTAGGAAGCTGTAGCGAGATCAAATCCTTTGAAAAATAGACGCCAACTTGGGTCAACAGAATCCGGGTTGTTTCGGTACTGTTGGTACAGTTGTTCGAGCGCCTGAGGTTCAGCTTGGCTGATAAAATCTAAAGGGTCCATGCGGACAATACGTATTTGTAGGGATAAAGATACACTGAGCCCTTCACTCCTGAAATGAATTCGGTGATTGCCTTGAAAATTTGAACAAAGTTCTCCTTTTCGCCTCGGTTTTTACGGAGAGTACGTCCAGCGCGACCAGACTTTCAAGGCAGCACGTTGCAAGCACTTTTCTGACAGCAATGCAATCGCTTCAGGACGTTCGTGATCATGCAAAATCCTACGGACCAAATCCTCGCCCAAATCCAATCGGTAGAAGGCGGAAAATGTGCCATTGGGGTCGTGGTCCATTCCCCATTCAATTTCACCGGAAATCAACTGTATCATCGGCAATTTAACCGCTTTTACCCGGTCCAAATCCCATTGAAAATCCTTCACCAATTGCTCCACAACAGCCGGTATAAAGTCCACTTCAGCGCGATTGGAAGGCAATTTTTTGTCGGGTAGAATCCTAGCCAATTCCATGATGGCCTCAGTAAGTTCTTTGAGTCACCAAGCTCCCCAAAAAGGAGAACCAGGTTCGATCTAACTCATCCAATTGCAATGCATCGATTGCGTCCATGGCATGACTCACGTGATCTTGCATGCGCAAACGTGCCGCCTCATCTGCGCCACATTCAATCATGGCATTTTTCACGAAAGCAACTTTCAAATCAGGCTGATCTGCGACCTCATCCCAGTGCTTTAGGGATTCTATTAGCGCTGGATTTGCCTTTTCCCAAGTGTACAATCGGAGGAATGTTTTCTTATTTGAGAGAATATCGCCTCCCACTTGTTTGCCCATCTCTTGACCTCCAAAAGCATCTAGCAAATCATCTTGCATTTGAAATGCCAGTCCCAGTTGCTCTCCTGCGTCGTACCACAATTTTACACGTTCTTCATTCGCTCCGGCAGAAATAGCACCCATCGCCAATGAAGCCGCGACCAAGACAGACGTCTTTAGTCGTATCATTTCCATGTACTCTTCCACCTTCACATCATTGCGCTCTTCGAAGGCCATATCCGACTGCTGACCAATGCACACTTCCAACGCGGTACGATTGAAGACACCGAGTGCCCGAGGCAATCCATTCGGCTCCATTTCAGTCAACGCAATGTGGGCCAAAGTATACATCGCATCACCCGAAAGAATCGCTGCGTTTTCATTCCACTTGATGTGTACGGTGGGATTCCCCCGGCGTTTTGGGGCTTGATCCATGATGTCATCGTGCATCAAAGTGAAATTGTGAAACAACTCCACTGCAAGTGCAGCTGGGTAGGCGCTTTGGGTGTCGCTCCCCTCCGCCTCTGCCGCGGACAAGGCCAGTACCGCCCGAAGGCGCTTTCCGCCGATTCCCATTAAATAATGAACCGGATCATAGAGCCCATCAGCGGTGCCTTCCGGCCAGCGGTCCAAAAAGTCCTGAATCGCCTGGTTCGCTTCTGATTTTAAACGGTCGAGGGTCGGATGCTCCATAAATTTAAATGCCTGATTTTCCCCGCGCAAGCTGCGCCATCAAATAATCACCATATCCAGATTGGCGCAGCGGTTCAGCAACTTGTTCCAAAGCAGCATCGTCGATGTAATCCATTCGCCATGCAATTTCTTCAATGCATCCAATCTTGAGTCCTTGTCGATCCTCAATCACCTGAACGTACTGCGATGCTTGCATGAGCGACTCGTGGGTTCCCGTATCCAGCCATGCCATGCCGCGATCCAATTTGGAAACAAAAAGTTTGCCCGCCTTGAGATACGCCTTGTTGACATCCGTGATTTCATATTCACCCCGTGCACTTGGAAGCAAATTGGCCGAAATTTCAACAACATCGTTGTCGTAAAAGTAAAGGCCTGGCACAGCATAATTTGAAGTTGGATTTTCTGGCTTTTCAATAATGCTGACGACACGTTCGTTCTCATCAAACGTGACCACGCCATATCGTTCGGGATCATTTACGTAATAAGCATAAACAATAGCGCCATCGGGATTTGTATTTGCCCGCAACTGGCGGCCAAAGCCCTTGCCATAAAAAATATTATCGCCCAAGACCAAAGCGACCTTATCAGAACCAATAAAATCAGCTCCAATGACAAATGCCTGAGCGAGCCCGTTCGGTTCCGGCTGTTCAGCATATTTAATATTGCAGCCAATAGAAGAACCATTGCCCAATAATCGCTGAAAACTCGGCAAGTCTGTCGGTGTGCTGATGATCAGAATATCCTTGATACCACTCAGCATAAGGGTCGAAAGCGGATAGTAAATCATCGGCTTATCGAAAACAGGCATCAGTTGCTTGCTGACAGCCTTGGTCAAGGGCCACAAGCGTGTACCCGAACCTCCTGCTAAAATAATTCCTTTCATGCGTGAGTTTTCTATGCTTCTAATCTAAGGCTCAATAGCGGAATCTGATGACTCTGACTTGGCCCGCAAGCTTCTTAAAAGCTCGTGTTTCTCATCACCTTTCCCCGGTGACATGCCCTTTTTAATTTCCAGCTCCTCAAGTTCTATGTCTTCTTCTTCATCCAAAATGGAGAAAAAAGGCTCAGAGAACGAACGAGTCGTCAATGAACGCTCAAAAGCTAAGAGCAAGGAAGGAAGCAGCAGCAAATTGGTGAACATGGCTACACCTAATGTGATTGAAACGAGCAGCCCGAGGTACCGTGTGCCTTCAAATTCAGACATAGCAAACATCAAAAAACCAAAGAAGAGCACAATAGACGTGTACATCATGCTAATACCGGTCTCTTTCAAGGCTAGCATTACCGACTCTTTAATATTCCACGCTTTAAAATTCAGCTCCTGTCGGTATTTGGCCAAAAAATGGATCGTGTCGTCGACAGAAATTCCAAAGGCGATACTAAAAACCAATATAGTAGATGGCTTGATTGGTATTCCCATCCATCCCATGAATCCTGCTGTAAATAGCAGCGGAAAAAGATTGGGCAACAAAGCAATGCCCACCATTCGAGTCGATTTGAAAAGAAGGGCCATCATCAGGGCAATGACACAGATGGCAAGGGCGATTGAAATGCCGAGGTTTTTGACCATATACGAGGTCCCTTCTAGAAAAGTGACGCTGGTACCGGTCAGGATTAAACCATACTGCGGAGCGGGAAAAATACTGTCCAATCGCGGCGTAATTTCATCCATCAGCTCTCTCATTTCCAGCGTGCCAATGTCCATCATCTGAGCGCTAACTCGGGCGATGGATCGGTCCTCATTGAAAAACTTCGAAGCCAAGCCCACCGCAGACTCAGAACCTCCCGCAGCAGTCTCTGTACCACGAATCCATGGGCCAAACTGGGTCTTTTCCATGCCCAATCTAGGCAGACGATAGTTTTTTGGATGCCCATTTTTGAATGCCTGAAAAGCGAATTTCGTTGCATCCGCGGCGCTGATCGACCGACTAAACTCAGGGTACTCTTCCAGTACACCTTGGAGTTTATCAACTCGCTTTAGAAAATTGGAACCCGTCGCACCATTGGGACGATATGTATCAATCATTATTTCGAAAGGCATTGCCCCGCCAAATCGATTCTCCATCCACTTCAAGTCAGTAATGACCCGGTCGTTATCTGGAAGGTCGTCTACAATATTGCCCGTAGTCTGAATTTGAAAAATTCCTCCAATGCTAAACAAAAGCAACAAAATGGCCCCAGCATAAACCCGCGATCTTCGGTTCTCAACCACCTCGGCCAAGCGATTCACAAAAGTGAACATCCACCTGCGATCGAGGTGACGGGTATGCTTCATTTTCGGTGCAGGCAAACCTGTCATCAATGCAGGAATGACGATGATGGAAATGAAAAAGACACCGATGATGTTGAGCGCTGTTACAATTCCAAAATGCCGCAGCATATCACTGTGGGTGAAGATGAACGTTGCAAAGCCGAGGGAAGTAGTGAAATTCGTGAGCAAGGTCGCATTTCCCACCTTGACAATCATCCGCTGCAAAGCCATGGCCTTATTGCCATGCCGCTTGTATTCCGAATGGTATTTATTGATCAAATAAATGCAGTTTGGAACCGCAATAACAATCATTAAAGGCGGAATCAAACTCATGACTAAATTCACCGGAAAGTCAAAAATAGCGATGGTTCCCAAAGACCAAATAACCCCCGTTCCAACGACAATTAGGCTCACTCCCGTTACAATGGGGTTGCGAAAGAAAATCAAGAGAAGCAACATGGTGACAAACAAAGCGGCACCGATAAACCATCCGATTTCATTCTTGACCTTGTTGATCATCTGCACTCGAATGAACGGCAATCCGCTAAGCGATAGCTTCACACCATGGCGTTCACTCCAAGCATCTGCCAATGCAACCACATCTTCAACTACCGGTCCTCGGTTTTGAGAATCGAACAAATTCGGATTCATAAAAACGGACATGAGGGTCGCATCGTGCGATGCATTGAAGAGCAGACCTTCGTAAAAAGGAAGCTCCTTCAGGCGTCGAAGCAGGCTGTCTACATAAAGCTGATCAATAGCATCTTCGTTTTCAAACCGATCCGGAGGGACCAGGGGATTCAATTCAAACCGGCGGCCTTCTGTGGACTTTTTCACTTCAAAGGCCCGAGTGATGGAAAAAACGCTGTCGATGAGTGGAACCTGAATCGGATTATCAATCCCATCATCAATCGTGTCTCGAAGCGTTTCCATCTCATGGATTGAACGCACCAATTCCTCCCAAGCCCTGAGGCCTTCCGGATTGCTCAATGGGGCCAAGTCTGCACCAATCAACATCACATTGCCCTCAGCTCCAAAGACATCTCGGAATCGGGCATAGTCTATGGCAATGGAATCATCATCAGGGAGCAAGCCGTTAAACGTGTACTGTAGCCGCAGATTGGGAATCTGTCTCGCCATGAATACTGTTCCACAAGTCAGTAAAATCAACCAAATCAATCGTTGACGGATTAATACGGATGCTATGCTATTCCACATGAAACGTGAGTAATTCTTTGGACGATGATGAACACATTAAACTAATGAATAACTGGCGTTGTTCGGAAATATAGTTGCAAAGAAAGGGGAAAATGACCGCCTTCGTGCTCAATGCACGAGAAGGCTGTGATTGAATGCCCTGAATGTTACCTTTGCTCCATGGAATCGTATGATGTAATTGTCATTGGCAGTGGCCCGGGAGGATATGTAGCCGCAATCCGGGCAGCGCAATTGGGAAAGAAAACGGCCTTAATTGAAAAATACAGCTCGCTTGGCGGGACATGCTTGAACGTGGGATGCATCCCATCAAAAGCGCTCCTCGACAGCTCTGAACATTTTCACCAAGCAGCGCACAAATTCGATGCACATGGCATTGAAACGGGCGGGTTGAAGCTCGATTTTAAACGCATGATTCGCCGGAAATCTGAAGTCGTAGAACAAACAGTAGGCGGCATTGATTTTCTCATGAAAAAAAACGGGATCGACGTTCTCAATGGCCTGGGGTCATTTGTAGACGCGACGACCGTTCAGGTGAAACCGAGCAGTGGAAAAGCTCTAAAAGTAAAAGGGGCTCACATCATCATTGCAACGGGCTCTAAACCAGCGTCACTTCCCTTTGTAAAGATTGACAAGAAACGAATTATCACCTCAACTGAAGCTCTTTCCCTCGATGCGCTTCCAAAGAGAATGGTCGTCATAGGTGGTGGAGTTATTGGATTGGAAATGGGAAGTGTGTATGCACGATTGGGGACCGAAGTTCATGTCGTAGAGTTCCAGGATGCAATCATTCCAACCATGGACAGAAGCATGGGCAAAGAGCTCATGCGGAGCATGAAAAAGCTTGGGGTCAAATTTCATCTTCAACACGGAGTCAAAGAGGTCAAATCCACCGCTAAAGGCGTGACAGTTAAGGCGGATGACAAAAAAGGCAACGAGGTTAGCTGGAAGGCAGACTATTGTCTGGTTTCGGTGGGGCGCAAGCCATACACCGACGGATTGAACCTCGAAGCGGCTGGGCTGACAACCGACGAGCGAGGCCGCATTGATGTCAACGATCAGATGAGAACCGCTGTGCCTCACATCTTTGCCATCGGTGATGTCGTACGCGGCGCAATGCTCGCACACAAGGCTGAAGAAGAGGGGGTCGTTGCATCCGAAGTGATTGCCGGCGAACACCCACACATTGATTATAATCTCATCCCTAATGTGGTTTACACATGGCCAGAAGTAGCAAGCGTGGGCCAGACCGAAGAACAATTGAAAATTTCTGGCACACCATATAAGTCAGGTTCGTTTCCTTTCAAAGCCAGTGGCCGAGCTCGCGCATCAATGGATACAGACGGATCCATCAAGGTTCTTGCCCATGGTGAAACCGATGAAATTCTCGGGGTTCACATGTGCGGTCCACGCGCCGCAGATATGATTGCAGAAGCCGTCGTGGCCATGGAGTTTCGAGCCACTGCAGAGGATATTAGCCGTATGTCACACGCCCATCCCACCTTCACAGAAGCGATCAAAGAGGCCGCACTCGCTGCGACAGGAAACAGGGCACTGCACGTGTAAATACGCTCCAGCATGTCCACCGAAACGCAAGAATTCGCAAAGCCAATCAGCAGCCTGAGTGCACCCCTTGGCGGGTCCGAATCGATGGACAAACACCCGAAGCCGTTTGAGCCACGAATGCTGCCCGATTTGAGTGAAATCTTTGAACGCGAAACGCATGCCTCGCTGCTCTTCGACGACCACCCCAACGGAAAATGCTTGCTTGCCATTGGAGCTAAACGCTCCTTTACTTGGTCCGGAGAAGGCCCCGAATGCCTCGATGCATGGAATTCATTTTTGAAACCTGCAGGACACGCCACTTGGGCCTTTGGTTGGCTAGGATATGACCTCAAAAACGGCATTGAAAACCTAGAGTCACAGCGCTTGGATAACGCACAATTCCCAACGTTGAATTGGGTAGAGCCCCGGGTAGTCATAGAATGGGGTGGTGCAGAACAAAAAGCCCGCATTGTTCACGGCTCAGACGAAAATGATGCGGACACGCTGTTGCATCAGGTGGAAGTTCCATTGTCCGCCATTCCCGAAGCGCCGGGAATTGCGCTCAAGCCCCGTTGGGATGAAGCGACCTACCTGCAACGCGCAAGACGCGTCAAAAAACACATCCAACGCGGGGATGTGTATGAATTGAATTTGTGCCAAGAGTGGACCGGTGAGAAACAGCTCGATTCTGTTTGGGATTCCTTTGTCAGGCTGCAACATTTCACCCAATCACCCTATTCTGCACTGGTCAAAGCAGGAGAATTCCACGTGGTCTCGGGCTCGCCTGAACTCTTCTTGGACAAACGTGGAAAGACACTGACATCCTCCCCCATCAAAGGAACCATTGCCCGAGGGACTTCGGAAGCCGAAGATCAGGCACTCGCAGAGGAGCTGTTCACGGACCCCAAAGAACGCGGAGAAAATGTGATGATTTGCGACCTCGTTCGAAACGATTTGAGCCGCATTGCGGAACCGGGGACAGTACGCGTACCTGAACTTTTTGGTATCCATCGTTTCCAGAGCGTGCACCAGATGATTTCAACGGTGCAATGTGAGGTACGAGCCGAATGTGAACCGGCTGATATAATCCGAGCAACATTTCCAATGGGATCCATGACCGGTGCTCCAAAAGTGCGCGCCATGGAACTCATTGACGAGTTAGAAGGATGCAAACGCGGCGTTTACTCAGGTAGCATCGGCTATTTTCAACCCAACGGTGACTTTTCACTCAATGTCGTCATCCGCAGTTTGCTCTACAATGCCATCAGTCAACAGATATCCATGCACGTAGGCGGGGCCATTACCTCCTTGAGTATCCCCGAAAAAGAATACCAAGAGTGTCTTCTAAAAGCCGAGGCCATGCTCAAAACCTTGCAAAAAAATGCCTAACGACCGGTCGGGAATTACCCAACGAATGACGGCCTGGTTAAACCACCATGGCATCACCAAGAAAAACACAATTCTCGTTGGCGTCAGCGGCGGAACAGACTCCATGGTGTTGGCAGAGTGCCTTTACCGCTGCGGACACCCCATCGAAGTCGCCCATGTCAACTACCAGTTGCGCGGCTCCGAATCTGACGGTGATGCAGATCACGTAAAGTCCTGGTGCGCTTCGCGCGAAGTGATGTGGCATGAGCACCTAACCAAAATCAATGAATCTCCAGATGGCATTCAGGCTGAGGCAAGGCGCATCCGGTACCACTGGTTTGCCGAAATTCAGGGACAGCTCAAGGACAGAACTGAATCACGCGTTTACATAGCGACTGCCCACCATTCAGACGATCAAGCAGAGACGGTGTTGTTGCATTTGTTGCGCTCCTCGGATCCCTTGGCGCAGTCAGGCATTCGACCTATGAGTGAAGATAACTCCCTCATTCGACCATTTCTTGATGAATCCCGAGCAGAACTTGAAGAATGGGCGAGCCTATGGAAACTGCAACCGAGACAAGATTCAAGCAATAAAAAAGCCGATTACCTCCGAAATCGCCTGCGTAATGAGGTGCTACCGCTTCTGGAAAAACTGCGGCCAGGATCCGCGCGGCACATCGCACGCACGGCAGCGCGTCTGCAGCCTTTGACAGCCGAAATGCAACGCGCCGTTCGAGAAACAGTAACCCGCTGTTCGGAAAAAAACGGTGACCACTGGAGACTAAATTTAGGCCCTTGGCGGGCGGAACCTCTCCGAATGGAAGCCTTGCATTGGCTGGCAAGTCACCATCATGTATCTTCCAAAGCTGTGCAAGAAATTGCCGCTCTGACCGCCACTGGAATTGAATCAGGAGCACAATTCACGTCCAACACAATCACCATTACCCGGAAAAAACAAGCCTTGATTTGGGCTCCCCAACGCAATGAGCCAAACTCCTGATACGCCCTCGCCGATGCTGACCGATGCCCGTAAAAAAGAGTTGGCTCTGCGAATATTTCTCATTCTCGCCGCATTGTTTATTGCGAGTTTGGTGGCATGCAATCTGATCTTTCGAAAATTTTTCCACTGGACCCCCATAGATGGCTTGACCTTCGAACAAAGTGTTGGGCTATTGCCTTATCCCGTCACCTTCTTAGTCACAGATTTAATCTCTGAATGCTTTGGCAAGAAAAAAGCCAATTTGGTCGTGATTTCTGGATTGTTTGCAAGCGCCTTCACATTGGTCATTATTACGGTAAGTCAATCCATCCCAGCAGCAGACTGGTCGCCAGTAAGCAACGCTGAATTCGACCATGTCTTTGGCTCCACTGTTGTCGCTGTAAGTGCATCAATGACCGCTTATCTGCTGGCTCAATTTCTCGATGTTAGACTCTTTCATTATTGGAAAAAGCTCACCAACGGCAAGAAACTCTGGCTACGAAATAACTTGAGCACAATCCCTTCTCAATTCATTGACACTTTTGCCGTCCTTTTCTTGATGTGTGCCGCTGGTCAAATCCAATGGGAATTGTTCGGGACACTTCTTTTTTATGGCGTCATTTTTAAATGCGTGGTTGCTCTTTTCGACACGCCGTTGGTCTACTTGGGCAGCTGGCTCATACGGAGGCCTTTTGGCCTCAAACTCGGAGAAGAAATCACGTTGTGACGACGATACTGCTGCTAAAAAACCTCGGAATAACAAACGTTTGTAGTGTCCACATCGGTTCTCGGTGTTGAACGTTTTATATTCGCAAAGCAATGAATTCAACCAATCGCATCCAACGCCTTTTGGCGGCTTCGATGGGCCTCAGCATTTTGGTGCTGCTATTTTCGCCACTCCAAGCCCAAATCTTGGACCCTGTATCCTGGTCATACTCGGTTCACGAAACGGAAATAGAAGGAGAATTAGACCTCGTTTTTCACGCTGACGTAGAGCCCTGTTGGCACATTTATAGCCAATTTCTCGACGACCCCAATGGTCCGTTACCAACGTATTTCGAATTTGAATTCCCAGAGGGAGTGCGTGCAGTGGGACCAGTAGAAGAATGCGAGCCCTTGGTGGAGTACGATCCAAACTTCATGATGGACTTGAAGTTTTTCGAGGAAGAAGTAAACTGGGTGCAAACCGTGCAAGTGAAAGATGGTGTCAGTGCTCCCGTCACAGGCTATTTCAGTTTCATGGTTTGTGACGAATCTCGCTGTTTGCCGCCGGAAGACATCTCGTTTGAATTCGACCTGAGCGGCAACATTTTACCGCCGTTGAAAAACCAATGCCCTTCTTCAAAGCACCTATGTAATCATGAAGATGGTGGCTTGGAAATGTCCCAAAACGAAGGGATTTTGGATCCAGTTCAATGGGAAACAACGATTTACAAAACCAAAAAAAGTGATGAGTTTGAATTGGTCTTCCACGCATCGATTGAAGCATGTTGGCACGTATACAGCCAAATCATCGAGGGCTTTGACGGCCCCATACCCACGGCATTCACCGTGGAATGGCCAGCAGGAGTAGAGGCTATTGGAGAGATGGAGGAGTGTGCTCCCATCGTCAAATTCGACCCCCAGTTCAATATGAATGTTCCGTACTTTGAAGAGGAAGTCTTCTTTGTGCAACGCTTCCGCAGCATTGGAGCTACTGCATCCGACGTCTCAGGTTTTATCACCTACATGGCCTGCCAAGAAGAACGTTGTGTTTTCCCTCCTGATTTGGATTTCAGCGTAAACATAACAGATTGGAACAATGCACCTGAGGCAGACGAACGTCCTGAGCTCTGTCCTGCCTCACAGCAATTGTGTGTTGAATCTGATCACCCTTCGTCATCAGATGACAAGGATGAAGAAAAAGAAGGATTGCTCGGTGTTTTCTTGCTAGGTATGCTGCTTGGATTTGCGGCCCTCTTAACCCCTTGTGTGTTTCCGATGATTCCTATGACGGTGAGCTTTTTCACCAAGCAATCCAAAACCCGATCAGAGGGGATTCGCAATGCTCTGATTTACGGATTCTTCATCATATTCATCTATACGGGATTGGGGCTTTTGCTCACCGCTGTTTTTGGAGTGGACATCCTAAATGTCATTTCCACCGACCCTTTCTTTAATGTATTCCTTTTCTTGTTGCTCTTGATTTTTGGAGCGAGCTTTTTGGGAGCATTTGAAATCCAGCTGCCAGCCAGTTGGGCCAACAAAACCGATGAAGCTGCGGACAAAGGTGGATTGCTTGGGATCTTTTTCATGGCTGCAACGCTCGCCATCGTCTCATTCTCATGCACCGGCCCCTTGGTTGGAAGTGCGCTGGCTGGAGCCGCTACGGGTTCGTTTGCAGCACCAACGGCTGTGATGTTTGGGTTCTCACTTGCACTGGCTCTGCCCTTCATGCTCTTCTCTGCCTTCCCAGGCTGGTTAAATTCGCTGCCCCAGTCTGGAGGATGGCTGAATAGCGTCAAAGTTGTACTTGGCCTATTGGAAATTGGATTTGCCTTCAAGTTCTTATCGAATGCGGACCTCGTGTTGCAGCTAGGACTACTTCAACGCGAATTGTTCATCGCTATCTGGGTGGCGATCGTTTTGTGCATCGCCTTCTACTTATTTGGATGGATTCTCTTCCCCCACGATTCAAAAACGGAACGCATTGGTGTTTTCCGTTTTTCCATGGGGATGATTTTCCTCACGCTTGCCATCTATTTGGTGCCGGGCATGTGGGGAGCACCTGTCAAGCTCATCAGTGGCTTTCCGCCTCCGATGTTTTACAGCGAATGGAGCCAAGGCGGAAGCACCAGTGCCAATGGACATGCCTCGGGGCATGTAGAAGCGCGATTCACTGATTATGATGAAGGCATGGCTGCAGCGATTGCAGAGAACAAGCCTGTATTGCTAGACTTTACGGGATGGGCGTGTGTGAACTGCCGAAAAATGGAAGAACAGGTTTGGCCTGATGCCACTGTTGCTGATATGCTCATGAATGAGGTCGTTTTGATTTCACTTTATGTTGATGAACGAAAGGCATTACCCGAATCGGAACAACGCGAAGAGATGTACGGAGGAAAAGCTTTTAAAATTAAGACAGTCGGCAACAAGTGGTCGTACCTGCAAGCATCCCAATTCAACACAAACTCCCAGCCATTTTACGTCCTCTTAGACCATGACGGACAACCCGTTTCAGAGGGTGTTGGTTACAATGCAGATCCTGAAGTATTTGTAGAGTTCCTTGAAGGAAGCATCCGGAAATTTCGAGATTAATCAGCAAGATTGAGCACGGCGATTACAAATCCCACCTCCACCCACTGACTTCGCACTCCAACTTTGCACTATGAACAAAAAGGAACGCATATTCGAGCATTTCGAGCAAGCTGCTCAGCTTTTGAACACTTTAATGGAGGACCCCGAATTCTTAAATTCGGTTGAACGGGCTGGCGAAGCAATGGTGCAATGCATTAAACAAGGTGGTAAAATTATTTCTTGCGGCAATGGAGGTTCTATGAGTGATTCGATGCATTTCGCAGAAGAACTGAGTGGCCGTTACCGTGAACACCGGCCCGGAATTGCGGCAATCTCTTGCAGCGACCCCTCGCACATTACTTGCGTAGGAAACGATTATGGGTTTGAATTCATCTTTTCTCGGTTCGTTGAAGCCATTGGTCAAACAGGGGACACGTTGTTGGCCATATCGACCAGTGGCAATAGCGCGAACGTATTGGAGGCGGCCAAGGCGGCCAAGGCCAAAGGCATGCGTGTGATTGGATTAACCGGGAGGGGAGGAGGAGAGCTAAAGGCTATGTGCGACGTTGTGGTTGATGTTCCTTGGGAAGGTTTCGCGGACCGCGTTCAGGAAGCCCACATCAAAGTCATCCATGCGTGGATTGACCTGATTGAGCGAGAGCAGTAAAATATTTTTTCATGTTGACTTCTACGCACGGAGTCGGTTATTCCGACTCGGCTGCGCGTTTGGTATCGGTTCAAGTGCACCGGACCAAGGGTGCGCGCATTCATGCTTCTGGAATAGCATGGAACGCATTGCGGCATTCGCTCGCCCGCATATACGCGGCATTTGAAACATGTCAATACCCTCGTCCATCAGGGGCAATCACTTTGCATGTTGGCCCAGAGATGAAACATGTGAGTACTGCCCATTTGGATTTGCCCATTGCAATTGGGCTTCTGGCGAGCATGGAATGTGTTCCGAATGACATCGTACATCGAGCACTGTTTTTTGGTGAGCTCGCCTTGGATGGAGTGATCTCGCACACCGCATGCAATACTCACATCCTAGCCCTGTCGAATCTCACGCGGTCTACGCGACATCACAAGCAGGAACATAATGCGCCAAACCTGCTAGAGGCTTACATGCCATCTTTGGCGTGTGAAAAATGGACACAGAAGAGCCATCAAAATTGGAATTACCGTCCTTCTGACCACCTCAAGGCACTGGTTGAACACTTAAACAGTGGCAAGCAACTCCCAATTTTTCGTTCAAAAAGTAGTTGGCTGAATCGCAGAAAACGTGAATATTCAAAGAATCCTGAATTTGAGCAGATACAGCTTCCGTCTATTCAGCGAATGGCCATGATTGTCGCGGCAGCAGGAAAGCATCATGCGCTTATTATCGGGTCGCCCGGAACAGGCAAGTCCATGATGTCTCGGTGTATTCATGAACTCCTCCCACCCCTCACGGAATCTGCTGCTATGCAGCTGAGAGATTGGGGCACCACGAGAGGCGAATTGATTCCCGCAACGGAAGTCCCTCCGTTTCGAGCACCACACTCACAAACATCTACTGCAGGATTGCTGGGATCATCGAACAAAAATGGCACCGTCGCCGGTGAATGCACCATGGCGCACGGAGGCCTTCTTGCATTGGATGAATTCCCTGAATTCAATCGAAAATGCATCGAAAGCTTGCGGGCACCCATGGAAAACCAATCCATTCAAATTGGTCGTGTGCATGGCGCCATCGACTTGCCCTTTCAAGCACTAGTCATTGCAACCGCTAACCCCTGTCCATGTGGATTTTTTCAGGACCGGCAAAGACAATGCTCTTGCAGCGCAGGGGCTGTCAAACGTTACTTGCATCGGATCACAGGTCCTATCAGTTCTCGATTTCCCATTCACATGGAGACTACCTCACACCGTACCAATCGAAGAAATACAACATCGGATGGTCCGCCCTGGATGTATTCATTGGAAGCCGCATGTGAGGCGGTTTCATCCGTTCGGTCAGTGCTCCATACCAAGCACTTGGACTCCTCCAAATGGAGCAGTAAAGCCGAAGACGCTATTAGGTTGCATGCCCAACAACACGGCTGTTCAATGCGTGAGATACAATCACTGAAAAGCATTGCACTAACACATTCACTTTTACTAAAGTCGAATGAAATTGGCTTGGATAGCATAGCATTCGCCTGTCAAATGCGGATATTTAGCCGACCGAACTGGTGGGAGAATGGCCAAAATACAACATGGCGTGCATTCCTATCAGACACAACAAAAGACATTGTCAAATGAACCATCAACCCCCTAGCCTTGTACTTTCTTGCCGCGGAATTAAGCCCCAAATCCATGATTCCTGTTGGTTGGCGCCCAATGCCACCGTCATTGGGCAAGTCAAAATGGACAGTGAGAGTTCGTGCTGGTTCAATGCAATAGTTCGTGGCGATGTGTCTCCCATTTCCATCGGAAAACGTGTCAACATACAAGATGGTGCTGTCATTCACGGTACTTTAAATAAAAGCGAGACGAGCATTGAGGACGACGCGAGTATCGGCCACAACGCCATCGTGCATGGAGCACACATAGAAAAAGGAGCACTGATTGGCATGGGTGCAGTGGTATTGGACGGTGCCCGAATTGGGCGCGGTTCCGTGGTCGCTGCCGGAGCTGTCGTTTTAGAAAACACAGTCATTCCACCGGGTACACTTTGGGCTGGCGTACCTGCTAAAGAACGTGGGCTCGTGAAGGATTCCTTGCGCAAAGCTTTAGCGGATACCGCCAAGCGTTATGTCGATTACACAAAGTGGTTCGCGGACGGCAAATAAGGCTCAAGCAAGCAATTAGACTTACTCGCCTACGTACGATTGTTCAGTTTTCGCTCTTCCAACACCACTGGAGC
>CESI01022880.1_pt1 | contig 15389 bp, 12 predicted proteins | sample 356301 | NCBI WGS metagenome assembly CESI01 (sample SAMEA2621423, study PRJEB7988) | marine metagenome | biome: marine biome (ENVO:00000447); feature: deep chlorophyll maximum layer (ENVO:xxxxxxxx); material: "saline water (ENVO:00002010), including plankton (ENVO:xxxxxxxx)" | depth 40 m | reverse complement strand
TTTGCGTGTGGAGCAGAACCGTTTACGCCCAATGTAACATTGACGAACGCAGGCATTAATGAACTCGTTTCAGTCACCATCACTTACGCTTACAACGGTGCCGAAAGTCAAACCATCAATTGGTCGGGATCACTTGCTCAATTCGAAACGGCCGTAGTTGAGTTGCCGGAATTCGTTGTCATTGATGGTGATAATCAATTGGTAGTTGGAGCGACGAATCCCAATGGAACGCTGGACGAAAATGATTTTAACAACGCTGCAATGGTGAGCTTTGTGACGTCCTTGGGGCCAACAATCGATTATCAGTTGGTTATTTTGTTGGATGACTATGGAAGCGAAGTGACGTGGGAATTGAAAGAGTTGGGGCAAGTATTATTTACTGGTGGCCCTTATGACGATGACATAGACGGCACGGAGGTGCAAGTTGATCTGTGCCTTGCTGATGGCTGCTATATCTTTGAAATATCCGATAGCTACGGAGATGGTCTATGTTGCGAATACGGTGAGGGTGCATGGACGATTTTGGACGAAAATGGAGCGTTGGTCGATTCTGGAGGGGAATTTGAGGATTTCGATCAAGCCATTTTTTGCACAGATGTATCTGAGGTACTGGAGGCTATTCAATCGAATGCCCCGAAAGTCTTTCCAAATCCAGCAACTGCAAGTGTACAATTGGATGCTCTAGACTGGGTTGGATCGGATTTGCAGGTAATTGATGGATCAGGCAAAGTCATGTCAACTGTGCGCTTGACGGATGCAATGACCGTATTGGATGTGTCCAATTGGTCTCCCGGATTCTATTTGCTATCAATGCGGCATCACATACTCGGAGTATGCCACCTGCGGTTGTTGGTGGATTGAATGAATGTGCAAATTGTTTTGAATTGAAAAGCCACCTGACTGAGGTGGCTTTTTTATTGGGCATATTTGTTGCAACGTTGATTGGAGCATTTGAGGGCAACCAAATAAAAAGTGCTCCTATTGAATGATAATAAATATTATGTTAAATAGAATTCTTGACACAAAAAAAGGGAAACCTTAGGTATCCCTCTTTTGCACTGATCGTTTGCTGTCGCCTTTATTTCAGTAGTTCGCTCATTTTTAGCATAAGATCATCCTGCCCTGTTCGTGCATAGATGTCTCGCAAGGAACGAATGGTATCGATGTCCTTCGAATTATTATCATGCGCGGCTTCTAAGAATGGACGTGCTTGGGTGAACATTTCCTTAGCTGCTGCTTCTAGATTCTTTTGTTTGTCGCCTTCTGCCTTTGACATCCGTGGCTTCCACATGTCATTGGCTTCGTTTGTTCCCTGCACAGCTTGGTTGAAATACATGGCGCCTAAATTGTAATTGGCATCGAAATATGCTGGGGCTAATTCAAGGGCCTGCAAATAAGCCTCAGCAGCAAGTTGGTCTTTCTCGAGGTTGTCGTAGACGCTTCCCAGGCTAAACCATAGGATTTCATTTGTGGGATCACCTTCCGCAGCCAATTTCAAATTGCTCTCGGCACGTTCAAAATCCTTGGCTTCGAGGTAGATGTTTAATTCTTCAATGATCAGGCTCTGCTCCCTGGGAAACATTTGTCGTGCAGCCTGCAATTCGACCAATGCATCTTCATCTCGGCTATTCTGACGAAGCAGATTCGCAATAAAAAGATAGACATTGGGTACTTGGTAGCCGTTTGCTCCACATGTTTTGTATCGCTCTACAGCAAGATCGACTTTGTTGGATTTTTCATAACACAGCGCAGCATTGAAGATGGCCATCGTGTCCAAGACATCAAACATTCCCGCGATTTCAGCACTCAAGTCGAATTTATCTGCTGCTTGGTCATAAGCTTCAATTGAATAATTGTTGATTCCTTGGTTGGCTGCCGTGGTTTGAACAATTCCTAGCCCCGTGACAATTTCACGCTCGTAGTTTCCTTTCGTATCTAGCTCTCGGGCTTTTATATAGGATTCCTTTGCAGTCCACAACGCTTGAGGAAAGGCAGCCATTAAAGCAGTATCCTTGGCGATGTTCAAATATATTTCACCGCGGTAGCGCCATGTTTTTTCTTTTGCCATCGCCTTTTCAACTGTAATGGCTTCGTCAATGTATGTCGCGGCATCCGCATATTTGCCTGCTTTGTTCGCATTATAGGCAGATACGACTTGCTTTTGACCATAAGCCGTGAAGGCGGAGATCATAAAGACGAGGAAAAAAATGTTCTTCATCGGTTTGTATTTTAATTCAATAGCTGCGCAGCTAAATGGTTCTATTATTTAAGAAGAACAAAATTAATGCCACTCTTTCAATTAATGCACGAAATCATTATTCTTCTTGATCAAGAATCGCTTGGTGAATCCTCGGTTGTCTGATGATCATTTGATTCTTCAGAAGACTCTTCCGGGTTGTCTGATTCAAGATCGTCTTCTTCATCACCTTTTGGAACGCGGCAAACCGATGCAATTTGATCATCGCCTCTCAGTGAAATGAGCTTCACGCCTTGTGTAGCGCGCCCCATTACGCGCAGCTCCTCCACCCCGGTTCGGATTGTGATGCCCGAGCGGTTGATGATCATCAAGTCATCTTCATCGGTAACGTTTAAGATGCTGATGAGATTTCCGGTTTTTTCAGTCACGCTTAAGGTTTTGACACCTTTTCCGCCCCGATTGGTGATGCGGTAATCTGTAACTGCAGAGCGTTTGCCGTATCCATTCTCGGATACGACCAGAATTTCGGAGTCCAAGCCTCGGACGCAGACCATTCCAATGACTTCATCGTCTGGGCTCTCTAAGGTTACTCCCTTTACTCCCATGGCAGTTCGGCCCACGGCACGCGCTGTGCTTTCATGGAAACGAATTGCTTTTCCAGATTTCTTGCCGATGATAATCTCATTATCACCATTGGTCAGCCGCGCTGTGAGCAATTCATCACCTTCACGGATGGTGATGGCGTTGATTCCATTCGATCTTGGACGTGAATAAGCTGCAAGCGTGGTTTTCTTGATCAATCCTTTACGTGTAGCAAGAACCACAAAGTTACTGTTGGCGTAGTCTTCGTCTTTGAGGTCAGTTACTGGTATGTAAGTCAGAATTTTATCGTCTGGCTCAATATTTATCAAGTTTTGAATTGCTCTTCCCTTGGAAATTTTCGAACCTTCTGGCAATTCGTATATCCGAATCCAAAAACACCGTCCCTTCGCTGTGAAAATGAGCAGCCAATTGTGGTTGGTCGCAGCGAAGATGTTTTCAACGAAGTCTTCATCACGTGTTGTAGCACCTTTCGATCCTACACCTCCCCGACTCTGTGAACGGTAATCGGCCAGTCGCGTGCGTTTGATGTAGCCTGCATGGCTTATGCTCACAATGACTTGTTCGTCTGCGATTAAATCTTCCATACGAACGTCCGCGCTGCTAAACTCGATAATACTTCGTCGGTCATCGCCAAAACGTTCCTTGATATCAATCAATTCGTTTGTGACAATTTCCATGCGGCGTTCGAAGCGGGCCAAAATGTCTTCAAGATCTTCTATGGCTGCCATCAACTCATCAAATTCGGCGCGCAGCTTATCACGCTCAAGACCTGTGAGTTTTTGGAGCCGCATATCCAATATGGCACGTGCCTGACGCTCGGACAACTCGAAGGTCTTCATGAGTCCGTTTCGGGCTTCCTCTGGAGTCCCGCTTGCACGAATCAATGCGATGACGTCATCAAGGTTTTCGAGCGCAATGATTAATCCTTGAAGGATATGTGCTCGCTCTTGCGCCTTGCGCAATTCAAATTGCGTGCGTCTCGTCACTACTTCATGACGATGTTCAACGAAATTGGAGATTAGTCCTTTGAGGTTTAATAACTGTGGGCGGCCTTTTACTAGGCAGATGTTATTGACTGAAAATGAGCTTTGTAGGGCAGTGTACTTATAAAGTTTGTTTAACACTACACTTGCCATTGCATCACGCTTGATTTCATAAACCACGCGCATTCCCTTCCTGTCTGACTCGTCCCGTATTTCAGAAATACCTTCTATCCTTTTGTCATTGACGAGCTCGGCCGTCTTTCGCACCATGTCTGCTTTGTTCACCATATAAGGAATCTCTTCCACAATGATGACTTCACGCCCGGATTTGGTTTCTTCAATCGTTGCCCGCCCTCGGACTACCACCTTGCCTCGACCGGTATGAAAAGCCTCGTGAACACCCTCTACCCCATGAATGATTCCACCTGTTGGAAAGTCTGGCGCCTTGATGTGCTCAATGAGTTCTTCAATGGTGATTTCATTGTTTTCGATATAGGCAATGGTTCCATTGATAACCTCTGTTAGGTTATGCGGCGGCATATTGGTTGCCATGCCGACGGCGATGCCGGATGCTCCATTCACGAGCAAATTGGGCAGCTTTGCTGGAAGCACTGTGGGTTCCTTTAAGCTCTCGTCAAAGTTGGGTCGGAATTCAACCGTGTCTTTGTCCAGATCATCGAGCATCTCCTCTGCAACTTTCCTGAGGCGCGCCTCAGTGTATCTCATTGCCGCGGGATTATCACCATCAACGCTACCAAAATTACCCTGGCCGTCCACCATCGGATAACGCAAAGACCAATCTTGCGCCATTCGAACCATCGTATCGTAGACGGAGCTATCACCGTGTGGGTGATACTTACCCAGCACCTCTCCTACAATCCTAGCGCTTTTCTTGTAGGCACGATTGGACAGAACTCCCAAGTCCAGCATGCCGTAGAGCACTCTTCGGTGAACGGGTTTTAGACCGTCTCGTGCATCGGGCAGCGCCCTAGACACGATGACCGACATCGAGTAATCGATGTAGGCCGACTTCATTTCATCTGCTATGTTGATCTGTACGATCTTTTCTCCTTCTACCATCGTATCGGTGTATGAATGATTCGACTGAAATCTCTACGATTTCGAGCGCATACGAAAATACGCATTCATGGCCCGTTAGCGCCTTATAAATGGGCGTCAATTACTCACAAATCTCTTCAATACGATGTGAATAAACCATCTTAGCGGCTAGATGTTGGGGACTTAGGGGTTGTAGCTTTAGATTCGAACAGAGTTGGGGTGAAGGGCATTAACAAATTGCCCACGAGGCAAGGTCGAAAGGAGTTGCCAAAACCCACAAAACCGGTAAGAATAGACACTTGAAAGCATGGATGCAAAATTTTCACCACGGGTCAAAGACGTCATCACCTTCAGCCGAGAAGAAGCGCTGAGACTGGGACATAATTATATTGGAGTCGAGCACCTATTGTTAGGCATTATTCGAGAAGGAGAAGGGACAGCGGTTCGCATACTCGAGGGATTGAACGTCGATTTGCAAAAATTGCGCAAAGTGCTCGAAGGTAGCATTCGACCCACCACGGGAAAAGCCATTGGTGCGGGCAACATTCCTTTGGTGAAACAAGCCGAGAAGATTCTTAAGATTACTTACCTCGAAGCCAAGATTTTCAAGTCTAGCTTGATCGGGACAGAGCATTTGCTTTTAAGTGTTTTGAAGGATGAAGATAACGTAGCGACAAAAGCTCTGGGGTCATTTAATATTGATTACGAAGTTGCCAAAGAGGAGTACGAGAGCATCATTCAGGAAGATGGCACGGGACCGTCCGCGCCTCAGGCAGAGGCTGCTGACTATAGCAGTGATGAAGAGCCGAGTGCAGAGAATCTTGGTGGGCCAGGTTCGGGTAGCCGAAAAGTTGATCCAAAGAGTAAAACACCTGTTCTGGATAACTTTGGCCGGGACCTCACAAAAATGGCGGAGGAAGGAAGGCTTGACGCCATTGTCGGCCGTCAAAAAGAGATTGAGCGCGTTTCTCAGATTCTGTCAAGAAGAAAAAAGAACAATCCTATCCTCATTGGTGAGCCGGGTGTTGGTAAAAGTGCAATCGCAGAGGGTCTTGCTCTGCGAATCATTGAGAAGAAAGTGAGTCGGGTCTTGTTCAACAAGCGTATCGTTACATTAGACATAGCCTCTTTGGTCGCCGGAACAAAGTACCGCGGTCAATTTGAAGAACGCATGAAGGCGGTAATGAATGAATTGGAAAAGTCACCCAACGTGATCTTGTTCATTGATGAAATTCACACCATCGTTGGTGCAGGAGGCGCGAGTGGTTCGCTTGACGCTTCCAATATGTTCAAGCCGGCGCTCGCCCGCGGTGAAATACAATGTGTTGGAGCGACTACTTTGGATGAATATCGCCAGCATATTGAGAAAGACGGCGCTTTGGAGCGAAGGTTCCAAAAAGTACTTGTCGAGCCCACTTCTGTGACGGAAACGCTTCAAATCTTGAACAACATCAAAGACAAGTATGAGGAGCACCATAGTGTCACATATACGGACGAGGCCATTGCCGCCTGCGTGAATCTAACATCTCGTTACATCACGGATCGTCACTTGCCGGACAAGGCCATTGATGCAATGGACGAAGTAGGTTCTCGTGTGCATTTGAATAACATCACGGTACCGGATGAAATTCTTCAAATAGAAGAGGAAATAGAAAAAATTAAGGAGGAGAAAGTTCGTGTTGTTCGTTCTCAACGTTACGAGGAAGCCGCACGATTGCGCGACACAGAGCGTACGTTGAATGATCGTTTGGAAAAAGCGAAAATCCAATGGGAAGAAGATAGCAAGAATAAACGTGTAACGGTGACAGTGGACCACGTGGGTGATGTAGTAGCTATGATGACAGGAATTCCAGTGCAGCGAATTGCAGAGAAGGAATCAGGCAAGCTTGCTCGGATGAATGAAGATTTACAGGGCAAAGTAATCGGTCAAGAGGATGCGATTGTTCGTGTATCCCGGGCAATCAAGCGCAATCGTGCTGGATTAAAAGACCCCAACAAGCCCATCGGGTCATTCATTTTCCTCGGCCCCACAGGGGTTGGTAAAACTCAATTGGCGAAAGTCCTTTCGCGGTTCATGTTTGATTCAGAAGACTCGCTGATTCGCATTGACATGTCTGAGTACATGGAAAAGTTTGCAATTAGTAGATTGGTTGGAGCGCCTCCTGGATACGTAGGATATGAGGAAGGTGGACAATTGACGGAAAAAGTCAGGAGGTACCCCTACTCTATTGTATTGCTTGATGAAATTGAGAAGGCTCACCCAGATGTTTTCAACCTACTGCTTCAGGCCCTTGATGATGGACAAATGACCGATAGTCTTGGAAGGAAAATTGACTTTAGAAACACTGTCATCATCATGACCTCCAACATCGGTGCAAGACAGTTGGCCGAGTTTGGAACGGGTGTGGGCTTTGGGACAACAGCGCGCGTGGACAATGAAAATGCCAACCGTGATTCGGTCATTCAAACGGCACTAAAACGCGCATTTAGTCCTGAATTTTTAAATCGTATTGACGACGTGGTTGTCTTTAAAAGTCTTGGTCGAGACCACATCCATAGCATCATAGATTTGGAGCTCAAGGCGCTCGTTGATCGCATTGAAGGCTTGGGATATGGAATCGATGTTACTGCCAAAGCAAAGGATTACTTAGTTGACCAGGGATACGATGAGAAATTTGGAGCACGTCCGCTAAAGCGCGCCATTCAAAAACATCTTGAGGATCCCTTTGCCGAAGAAATAATCAACGCAAATATCCAGGAGGGTGATTTGCTCAAAGCTGATTACAAAAAGAATGCTGATGCGCTGTCCATCAGCGTTGTTAAGGGAGGATTTCTATCGTTGCCAAAGGGCGCTGAGGAAGTCTTAAGCGAACAAGCGAAAAGTGAGTCGTCTAAGGATCAGGATTCTTCGGATGATACAGAAGCTTAAGTCTTTTCTATTACAGTTTAATGGCGAGCAGAACCGCTACCTTGTCACAGGGCTGATCGCGCTGTTTTGGGTGACTTTTGTGAGCGATATCGATTTGATATATCTGGTCAAGAGTAAGCAGGAAATTAATGCCCAAGAACGGCAGGTAAGGCACTACGAAGATTCCATTGTCGCTTTGTATGATCAATTAGAGGATTTGTCGTCAAATCCTCAACGCCTCGAGCGCTTCGCTCGTGAGCATTACTTCATGAAGCGCGACAACGAGGATTTGTTCCGAATTTTGCCACGAACAGGTGCCGTGAATTAGAGCAAGATTTTGCCTTAGAAGATGGATTGGATTGACTGCAACAATGCTTGAGGGACTGTGTCATCTGATGCAAAAGCAAATGCGGCTCCAAAAAGTGCTCCCCAAAGGTGTGCATCGTGAGCGATGCGTGATCCGCCTTTTTTGTTCATAAACGATTCATAGGCAAAGAATAATATTCCTGCAACAAACGCGGGCATAGGTACAATGAAAAAAAGCAAAAGCTTTGATGTCGGGAAGTATAATATGTAAGCCATCATAACTGCGCTTACAGCACCGCTTGCTCCAAGACTTGAATAACCTGGGTTTTGGGAATGCTTATAAAGAGCGGGGAGGCTAGCAATAAATAGTCCACCGACATACAGCATAACGAACGAGTAGTTGCCGGGCAGCGACAAGGCTGGATTTCCAGTGTTCATTAGTAATCGACTTTCTACGGCAGATCCAAATTGCCACAGAACGAAGAGATTGAAAAATAAATGCGTTGTGTCAGCATGGATGAAACCATGGGTAAGGATGCGATACCATTCCTGCCTTTGAACGACAGCAAAGGGTTTGAGCATGAGTTTTTCTTTGCGGTTTGAATCCTGAAAACTCCACCAAGAAACGATTCCTGTAGTGATCAGAATTATTGTGAGAATTCCGCTCATCTGACTAACTGCTGTGGTCTGCAATGATGACCCATCCCGCCGCTTGCAATTCCCAAGTCAGACTAAAATGCCCGTTGAGATTCTCCAGTCCCGCTTCTCTTTTCAGGAGCCAGGAACCAACAAGTAGTCCATGGCCAGGCCCCAAAGGCCTCCATTCGATTAATTCGAAGGTAAGCTGGCCCATCTCCTCGTGATTCGAGTAGCTCTGTTTGTAGTTCGCTAAGGTCTGTGTGAAGCCATGTGTTAGTCCGCGACTGCCAACAAATATTAAGGAATCACTATTCCAGTAGGCATTTTCCATGAATCCGTTGATGTCTCCAATATTCCAAGCCGCGGTTTGTTGTTCCAACTTGGCTTCAATGGAATGAGGAAGGTCGACTTGAATCTCTATGATTGGCTCAGTTGGAGCGGAGGGTTTACAAGCAAAAAGAAAAAAAGTGAGGCTTAGAAAAACCGTTGAATATAATTTCATGCCTCATACATTGAAACGGAAATGCATGATGTTGCCGTCCTGAACCCCGTACTCCTTGCCTTCGATGGATAGCTTCCCTGCTTCTTTCACGGCTGCTTCTGAGCCCAAGGAAATGAAATCTTCAAACTTCATTACCTCCGCGCGAATGAACCCCTTTTCGAAATCGGTGTGAATAACACCCGCAGCCTGCGGAGCCGTTGCTCCTTCGGGAAACGTCCAGGCTCGAACCTCTTTTTCTCCAGCAGTGAAGTAGGTCTGTAAATTCAGCAACTCGTAAGCCTTTCGGATCAATTTCGCTACGCCTGCTTCTTCCAATCCAATGTCTGCGAGGAACATTGTGCGTTCCTCTGCATCTTCTAACTCTGCAATGTCTGCTTCAATGGCGGCTCCGATAATCATCACAGATGCACCTTCTGCAGCGGCGATGCCACGAACACGATCTACGTGCTCGTTTCCCGTGATGACTGCAGCCTCTTCGACATTGCAGACATACATTACAGGCTTTGCTGTGAGCAATTGTAATTCTTTCATCATGGGCACTTCTTTTTCATCAAGTTCCACGGATCGAGCAGATTGACCAGCTTCCAAGGCCTTGACTACTTTGTCGTAGAACCCAACGGCTTTGACGGCATCCTTTTCACCAGTTTTGGCCGCTTTTTTCACTTTTTGAGCGCGCGCTTCAACGGTCTCCAAGTCTTTCAGTTGTAGCTCCATGTCAATGACCTCCTTGTCTCTAATAGGATCGACGCTGCCATCTACATGCACCACATTGTCGTCATCGAAGCAGCGCAGAACATGCAAGATGGCGTCTGTTTCGCGGATGTTTCCAAGAAACTTATTGCCGAGCCCCTCTCCTTTGCTCGCTCCTTTTACAAGCCCAGCGATGTCGACGATTTCCACAGTGGTGGGAACGACATTCTGAGGATTTACAATTTCAGCCAATTGCTGAAGCCTAGGGTCCGGAACGCTGATCACCCCAACGTTAGGCTCAATAGTGCAGAACGGAAAGTTTGCACTTTGGGCCTTTGCATTGGAAAGGCAATTGAATAAGGTGGATTTCCCCACATTGGGCAATCCTACAATTCCACATTTGAGCGCCATGATATTTCTTTTCAGTTGTAAGGGAGCAAAAGTAAGGCTCACCGGAACAAATTGGTTTTCACACTTTCTTAACAAACCGACTCTCGCTCAACTTAGCTGCGGTATTTTTGACAGACCAATTCAACCCTAATCCCGTTTGACTGTCATGGCAACTGCATCATTACCACAAATAGCGTCTCAGGTTCGAAGAGACATCGTTCGCATGGTTCACGGAGCTTCTTCAGGTCACCCTGGAGGAAGTCTTGGATGCGTCGAGGCCCTCACTTTGCTATTTTTCGAAGAAATGGAATTGAACCCAGATGTGTTTGACATGAATGGATTTGGAGAGGACCTATTTTTCTTATCAAATGGACACATCAGTCCTGTTTGGTACAGTATTTTGGCCCGCAGAGGATATTTTCCTGTGAACGAGTTGGCAACCTTTAGAAAAATCAATTCACGCCTTCAAGGCCATCCGGCTGTGGAAGAAGGTCTGCCTGGCATTCGCATTGCATCGGGTTCATTGGGTCAAGGGTTGAGTGCGGCAATTGGTGCGGCGCAAGTGAAGAAGTTGAACAACGAGAAGGCTACTGTCTTTTCATTGCACGGTGACGGAGAGTTGCAAGAAGGACAAATTTGGGAGGCTGCTATGTATGCGGCGCATCATCAAGTAGATAATCTAATCAGCTTTGTAGATTGCAATGGTCAGCAGATTGACGGACCTACGGACGAGGTGATGGGCTTGGGTGATCTTGCTCAAAAATGGAAGGCATTTGGCTGGGGCGTAACGCTCTGTAATGGACATGACTTTGATGCTTTGCGAGGAGCTGTAGCTCAAGCAAGAAGTGCCCGTGGGTCCGGGCAGCCTCAGGTCATTTTGATGAAAACGGCAATGGGAAAAGGGGTTGACTTTATGGAAGGAACGCACGAATGGCACGGGATTGCTCCGAATGATGAGCAACTTGCCTCTGCACTGGGTCAATTGGAGGAAACTCTTGGCGACTACTGATTTCGATTCACGTTGGATGCGCTGTTGATTCTCTCAAAATGACAAAGCCAAGATTTATAGCTTCGAGCTTCTTGCCAGTTCTCCTTAATCGCGAAATCTGTGGTTCTGTGTGGAGTTTGATTTTGGTATGTATTTGTCTCATCCCGGCTTCACTGTCGAGCCAAATTGCAACAGAACAGGAAAATGAAGAGCCATTGGCTTCAACGGAAATTTTATTTGTATTTGACGCAAGCAATAGTATGAACGCCTTCTGGGATGGCAACCGAAAAATTGAAGTTGCCAGTCGCTTGCTTTCCGAATCGTTGGAAGAGCTGTATGGAATTCCTGGGCTGGAGCTAGGGCTTCGTGTCTATGGTCACCAAACACGTTTTATTGAAGGGAAGCAAGATTGCGACGACACGGAATTGGTCATTCCTTTTTCACATGGAAATAATCTGTTGATTCGCAAGGCTCTGACTCGTCTCCAAGCACGCGGCACCACCCCCATTGCACGTTCCTTGCAGCGAGCAGCAGATGATTTTTCTGATTCTGAAGGACGGAAGGTGATTATACTGATCACGGATGGAATTGAAGCGTGTGATGAAGATCCCTGTGCAGTGTCTAAAATGCTCCAGCAAAAGGGCATCATCGTAAAGCCTTTCATCATTGGCATCGGAATTGAAGATCAATACAAGGAAACTTTCCGTTGTGTTGGAAATTTTTTCGATGCGGGAGATGCGGAAACCTTTAAAGAAATATTGAACATTGTCATTGATCAAGCCATCAACGACACTTCTTTTGAAGTGGATTTGATCAATGGCCAAGGGATGCCTCATATTACAGATGTAGGTGTCACCTTGCTAGATGCACACGATAAGTCAATCGTGAGACAGTGGATGCACACCTTGAATGTGTTTGGTAAGCCGGATACCATTCAAATTGATCCTGTACCATCATATGATCTAGTGGTGCACACTATTCCTCCATTGCGTCGCAACGACGTCCGATTCAAGGCCCGTGCGCACAATCATGTTCGGTTTGAGAACGCTGGGCAAGGAACTTTTAGAGCCGAGTTTGCTCGTGGATTGCGGAACGGTTACGAATCGCTTCCTATTACAATTTTCGAGTCAGGAAGCATCCTGCCTTTGATTGCAATCCCTATTAATTCTGAGGTTCTTTTGCGTGAGGGCATGTACGACGTGTATTTTCCAACGCACCCACCTGTTTTGATCCAAAGTGTTTCGATTGATGAGAACGAGCTTTCGCCAGTCAGTATCCCTCAGCCGGGTTATCTGCAATTGAGTGCTTTCCCGATTGGGTATGGCGAAGTTATTGATGCCGAGCATCGCGTGGTTTATCAATGGAGCTCGGGCAAGTCAAATCCGTCTGGTCAGTATTTGCTGCAGCCAGGAAATTACACTTTCATTTATCGTTCTCGTTCTGCTCAGTCTTCAGAATATAGCTTTGTAAAATTGTTCAATATCCGTTCAGGAACCACTACACACCTCTCTATCAATGGTTAACTCTCGCTTCATTCAAACCCTCGAGCCTACAGTAAATAAAGACACACGAAGTGGCTTCGGTGAAGGCTTACTCGAAGTAGGTAAAAGCAATAAAAATGCCGTTGCCTTGTGTGCAGATTTGACAGGTTCCCTTAAAATGAATGCATTTAAGGATGCATTTCCCGATCGTTTTTTTCAAGTCGGAATTGCCGAAGCGAACATGATGGGAGTCGCTGCGGGAATGACAATTGGAGGTAAGATCCCATTTACAGGTACGTTTGCCAATTTTTCTACAGGACGAGTCTATGATCAAATACGGCAGTCAATTGCCTACTCTGAAAAGAATGTGAAGATTTGTGCTTCGCATGCCGGTTTGAGCTTAGGTGAAGATGGTGCGACGCACCAAATTCTCGAAGACATAGGCATGATGAACATGTTGCCAAACATGACTGTGATTTGTCCGGCTGACTTTGAGCAAACAAAGCAAGCTACCATGGCTATCGCAGAAATGCATGGTCCAGTCTACCTTCGATTTGGCCGCCCGAAAGTTCCTGTATTCATGGACCCAAAGTCCCCTTTTGTCATAGGAAAGATTCAAACACTTATGGAAGGAAACGATGTCTCTATTGTCGCTACTGGGCACCTCGTTTGGGAAGCACTTAAGGCAGCTCAGGTACTTGCTACACGTGGAATTCGAGCGGATGTTTTAAATGTTCACACAATTAAGCCTTTTGATGTATCGGCGGTCGTTGATTCATTGAAACGAACGGGCTGTGCCGTTACTGCTGAAGAGCATCAACGCAACGGTGGTTTGGGAGCATTGGTTGCACAGGCTGCAGCTGCACATCATCCGGTGCCTATTGAGCATGTAGCGGTGAATGACTCATTTGGAGAAAGTGGGACACCGGATCAGTTGATGGAAAAGTATGGTCTTAATGCAGAATCTATTTTGGCAAAGGTGGAAGCCGTGATGCGACGGTCTTCCGTTGCATTGTAATCGTATTCAGGCGTTTTCTTCCAATAGATTTATTGAAATATGCTCGGGAAGTTCCGCCAGCGCTTGATAAATGGCTCGCTGTGTCGCTTCTGAAACAGGCGTATTTGGAAGCCGAACGGCAGAATGGCATCGATGGAGTTGTGCCAGTATGCTTTTAATAGCAGTGGGCTTTCCCTCCAGCTCTAATAAGTGCATAAGTGGCGCTAGTTCATGATGCCTTTTGCGTCCATCATTTAGTGCACCGAATGCCAAGAGGTCAATCATTTCTCCAAATTCATTGGGAAAAGCATTGCCAATGGTGGAGACTGCACCGTCGATGCCCAATGAATAAAGAGGAAGGGTCATGATGTCACGGGCAGACAATATGCTAAATCCGTCGGGTCGCTCGCGCAACCAATGATCGATAAGGCCGAGGTCTCCAGATTCATCTACCACTCCTGCGATGTTTTTTTCTCCTCCAAGATCCATGACCCATTCAGAAAGGCCCGGCTCCGCATTTTGATGGTGCAAGAAGATGGGCAAAGGTGACTCCTGAGCCAACGAACGGTAGTGTCCGATTTGTCCGGTGTTTGATGACGCCTTGGGCAAGGGCGATCCGCAAAAAACAGCGGTAAAATCACGGCGATTGAAAACGGAAAGGCGCCGAATGGCATTTCGAGTGCTGTTGCTAGCAACGCCACCCATGAGGGGCTTTGCTCCGTTGTTTATCTCTGAGACAAAGTCCATGACTCGCACTTGTTCATCATTGTCTAACAAAGCAGCTTCCGATGCATTGCCAAGGACGACGATAAAATTCACGTTTGATACCGAAAGTGTTTTCGTCAAACGCTCCAATGCGGGATAGTCAACATCTCCAATTTTATTGAATGGGGTAATTAGCGAAACACCATGCCCCTGAATAATATTTGCGATTTGCTTATTCATGATAAGGGAGATTCCGAGAGGAATTTGATGATGCGATGATTTCTTTGCTTCCAACTGTCTCCTTCTTCTGGTGGAAGTAAAATGTCATAGTCTTTTTTTCGCCTGTACGATTGGTTGGCTACTTTCAGTTGGGCTTTTGAATTTGCCACGAAAAAGTCCAGAGGTATAGATGCATCAGGGTCCAGATTGATTAAAATGTCATAGGGCTCATCAATTAAGCCATCGATATTCTTAACAGGCCGGAAGTACCAATTCAGATCACTCTGGCAAAAGAAGTCCGATTCTAGCTTGCGCATGTGCCAAATTGGAATCTTTTTTTCATCTACATCTAAATATGCCAATCGCATGATTCGCTTGATTCCAAATTCTTTTTTCAAGTAAGCCGCAATGTCTTTTACCAATCTGTACTTGGACTCCGTTTCACCCTTGTATACAAGGATCACAGTTTTGGCTTTGTTAAGAGAAGTCCCTTGCTTTAACCGGTCGCTCTGAGTCGCAAAACTCAGCATACGCAATGCGATTTTTATTTTGAGATTCTGTGGAATTAAACGCGCCATAGGATTACAAGTCGTGGGTAAATGAATTTAGTTCATTGCGTACACAAACCACTTATGACAAATTTAATGAGAAGTTTGGCATGACTTTCGCATCTTTCGGAAAAATCAATAAGCTAAACATGGTAATTTTTCGACAATTGACCT
>CESI01115286.1_pt1 | contig 15432 bp, 17 predicted proteins | sample 356301 | NCBI WGS metagenome assembly CESI01 (sample SAMEA2621423, study PRJEB7988) | marine metagenome | biome: marine biome (ENVO:00000447); feature: deep chlorophyll maximum layer (ENVO:xxxxxxxx); material: "saline water (ENVO:00002010), including plankton (ENVO:xxxxxxxx)" | depth 40 m | reverse complement strand
CTTACATAGTTGACCTGTGCAAATATGACTGTGGCTCTAATTGACATTAGAAGCCTCCCCTTACCACAAACTTAAACTTGTCTGTGATTGTGAAAAATTTACCGTCGTTGTACTCTATTTCTATTTCACCTTCATATTCACCAGTGCCATCGTCAAGAACTGTGCCACTCCAAATAAGTGTGATTTTTCCCTCAGTAGCTGGCACCTCAATAATAAAAGGTAAGGTATCAATTAAGTTAGTTGAGCCAACCCTACGATACTTTAACTTCACAAACTTCACTGCTGCCAAATCAAGTGGAGCCCATGTTGTTGGGTCACCTTGGTCAAGGGTTTTGCCAGTATCAGCTTTATTACTGTCCCTTAAAGTGATTTCAATACTTGGTAAATCATCTCCTTGAACTAACTCTATGGTTTCTTGATATTGCATAATTTTTCCTATATTAAATAATTGCCTGAACTATCTTTAAAATGTGTCTCACAATATTCTCTAGCTGATATTTGAATAACACCACTCTGGTCTGAATGCGTAGCTAATATTAAAAACTGCCTGTTACGATCCAACAAAAGATGGTTTAAAGTAATAACATCACCAACTTCTAAATGGGCGTTTTTAACAGTGGTAGAGAATGAAATAACTAACGGGGTTTGTTTTATTCTGTTGCCTGCACTATCTTCGCTATATCGTAGTGAATTAAGTGCAATTTCACATAACTTGTTAGCCTGCGTTAAATTTGTGACACCTTTAATATCAAGTATTTTTTGAACAGTTTGTCCGTCATAAGTTTGTAATGTTGTGTCCTGTTTAACTGACTCGGCTGATAGCCAACCATCACTTGGGTTTACATACTTTAAAATCATTTTATTAGCAATGGTCTGACTGCCGGCCATACTCATTGACAGGCTGTTTCCGATTGTGTCGTCGTCTGTTAAAGTGTCGGCAATAGCCTGTTGCTTAGTGTCTATTTTTAATTTCCATTTACTTTCAGAGTGAAATATTGAGCCACGACAAGTTGCCAAGACGTCTGCAATAGTTGACTGCACATTGGCTTGTTGGATTAAAGCCAAATTACATGTAAAGCCGGCATTATGACAGTCCGTTTTTGCCTGTGAAAAAGTTGTTAAATCAATATCAGACTCTGCAATTGATAAAGCGTTTTGTATAATATCTAGCAAAATTTCAGCTGGGTTTACAGAATAAGTAAGTGTTGCTGGGATTGTGGTCGGGGTGTTAGCCGTGCTACCCATTGCCGAGTGTAAAGAACAGTAATAATATAAAGTTGGTGCGCTGGCAGGGACTTTAATTGTGACCTGTGTCGAACTGTTATGCGTCACGCCAGTTGTGTATTCAGAGCCACTGGCATGCGTTCCGTTTGCCGTTGTTGAAAATTTGAAGGGGTGACCTGAAGGATAGTTAAAAGTGTAAGTATTGCCTTCGATTAATTCAAGGGTTTGTTGTTGCACTCCGTTTATAAAATATTTATTAGCGCCACCAACTGAGGCCACGGTTACCGTGCCACCACCTAATAATGTTTTAATTTTCTTGCCTTGCAATTGCACAGTTATAGGTTCAAGGGCCGTGTTTGTTGAATTTTCACCGTCAAAAATTTGATGCACTGCCAAGAACGAAACACCTGCCGGTATAACCACCGAAGGCATACCCATAGAACTTCCACTTGTTTCAGCAAATGAATCATTAATACACCAAAAGTTAACGTCTTGTATATTTCGAGTGCTTGAAGATTTATTATAAAATTTTGCTTGCACATATGCCGTCTCCCATTTATCAGAGCCGTTTGAGGTCATTGTTGTTTCACCTGCATACATATAATCAATGGCTTGAATCTCGTGACCAGTCAAAATAATTACCGCCCAATAGTCTCGGTTATAGCCTTTATCAGTTGTGTTACCGTTGATTGATTGATTGGTGTCTTGGTAGATAATATTGCCACCAATTTTATGCAGGCCATAAACTTCAGGAACTGGGGCCGTGTTGGTTTTTGTGGTTTGCAATTTAGAACCAGCGTAGCTTTCAACAGAGGCAGTATCAACAGAACTTGCCATTGAATCTGGGGTGGAACTACCAACCAGAGACGCTCCAACAAGAACAACACCGGCCGTTGCTACAGCAATAGCGCCGGCAGACGCGGCAATTCCAAGACCACCTAAAATTGCAGGGGCCAACATTGGAGCAAAGACTACTGCCGCGAGGCCGACAACTGATTTGACTGCGTTACTCATAAGTTAGCCTCATAAGTATGTGTTCCCTGTCTAGTTTTCTTGTTACGACTTTTTGCTGGCTATGATCATAAGTCCAGTAAAAAAAACGGTTTATGCATATACCAACACCTGAATCCCAAAGGACTACGTCGTCAGCTTTAGCACTTTTTACTTCATCACAAAAACTTTTAAAAAAATTAATATGGTCTTTTCTAGCTAAAAATTTATTTTGATTTTTGACAAAGACCTCGCGATCGAGTGTGTTCCACTTTTTCCACCCTGCTGGCAGTTTGTAGTTTTGATTTAAATGGGCTATGGCCTCAGTAAAACAGTTTTTCATTAGGTTGATTTTTGTCGGCCCCAGTAAATACTGTCAGATATTGCGTCGACCACAGACGAGAACTCATTCTGGTTATAAGTTCGAGTTGGGTAGGGCTTTTGCCAGTAGGTAAATTTTGTGGTTAGACTTGCAGTAAAGGTTTGCGTCGTTGCACTAAAGGTGTCAATAACGCCTTCAAATAAAGTGTAAGAGTCTTTTGTAAGTCCGGCTATTTCAAGTCTTGGATAGCTTGTCGTAGTGTTGTCACCAATACCAAAGTCATAGCTTTGACCATCCACAGTCTTACTTGGTGGTGTCATAATTACTCGTTGAATTTTTGCTCGATTATTTCGCCACTCGCTAGTAAAAGCCTCGTTTGTTAATTCTTCATTTATGTTGTCAATTTGCACACTTATTGAATCACTAGACATTGTGAAGTCCTCAGTCAATCGGTCAAAGGATATGCTCAACGGTGTATATTCATTTGTGCCATCGTAAACAAAAAGGTCGTGGTCTGTAAATCTTAGAGTTTCATCAAAAGAACCAGATAATGTGTACATATCAAATTCAAATAAATGCAGCATGGCCATTTGCTCGCCTGTCCGGACATTGCTAGTTATAGTCTTACTCATAGCAACTCCACAATTTTTGCCTGACATACATAGCGATTATCAAGCAGTCTTTCATACTTAAAAGAATCACTAACAAAACCAGCGTTTGTTTTGGTTCCTGAACCGAGACCGTTTGCACCTTCCGGTGGCATCCCAAATTGGCCCAATATTCCCCCTTTCTTGCGATAAAAAGTAAGAAGCGATAGAAACTGCGACTCACTTAAATGCCAGCTTAAATTCCACATTTTGCGAAAGCCACCTTTATTTCGCATATGCCTTACTGATTGACCTAAGGCTGAGGCGTTAGTATTGGTTAAATATTCATACTCAACCTTGTTTGGAGCTGCCGTTGTTAGCACAGTTGTGAACGATGTATCAGACGAAGTCACCGGCGCATATGTTGACACTTCACTGGTTAGAGTTTGGTACTGCGAATAATTAAAAAACACCGAGGTTATAAACACAATTTGACCGTCATAAACCTGTGGTGCAGTCACCGTAAATTTAAAAGATTTAAAGGCCCATGTTGAACCACCAGCGCCAACAGAACTATCACGCAAGTCATGAATATCGTCAGCGTCAATAATAACGGTTTCAGAGTGGTCTGTTTCATACGCACTTCGCAAAGTATCAAACTGGGCCTTTGTCAAACCCGAGTAAGTTATTGCCATTTCAATTGCAGGGATACTGGCACGCACAAACCTTTGATTATTTGCGTTATTAAACTCGACGGCACTTCCCTGCTTAGTCCATTCCTCCACTTTTATATTGCTGTGGTTGGCCATAATTATGCTTGTAATATTATTCATTAGCCGACCATATTTATTGTTTTACGAACCGTTCCGTTATTGATTAACGAGTTGTTAATAATATTTTCAACGGTGTCTCGATTGTTTACTAAGAAACTATTAAAACTGCTAGAGTCAATCGCCTGCACATTAAAAGTAATTTCTGCAAAAGTACCACCACCACCTTGTCCACCTTTAGTGTGATCAACAACTGTTTCATTTGGGTGCAATATTGCTGGGAAGCCACCCTTACCGTCTAGCCCTCCAGTTCTTGGGCCGTTTCCGGTATAACCACCACCATTAAAAGATATGCCAAATATTGACTTGGCAACACCAAGGACTGCACTCTTAACTTGGATTCTTGCTAAGTCCATCATGATTCCTTTAAATAAGTTTTTCCAGCTGAACTTTGTGCCTTCTAAAAGCGACATAATGGCATCTTCTGTGCCTTTCATTAATGACATAGTGGCTTCACCAATTCCTTGTGCCACTGTTTTGATTGAGGCGCCATATTGTTTGACTGAATCAGTTGCTGCCTTAAAATAATCATTAGTGACCATAGCTTCTTGTTCATCGTTTAACGCAGCTTGTGAAGTCACAACGGCATCAATATCACTTTCAAATAAAGAAATAACCACGCGGCTGGATTTCAGGCCTTCAATAATTCCGGAAAAATCTAAACCGAAAGTTCCAACGTCGCCACCAGCCTCAGTAAGCATTCTTATTTTGTGTTCAAGGGCGTCCATTTGACTGTCCAAACTGGCGTTAATTTCTTCTGTAGCATTAATGTCTGTAAATATGTTTTTTACAACTTCAGTAACTTTTAATCCGTAACCTCTGAACCGATCGAGTAAATCGTCCTCGTTGGCAAATATGCCCTCGTTAAAACCTATTTTTGTTTGAGATAAACCATCGAGTTGGTCTTGCAACACTTCAATGTTTGTAGCCATGCCTAGCAAGACTCTAATTTTTCTTGTGAACTTCATAACGCCTTCGGTGATATTTTCAAGACTTCGTAAAATATTTATTGAAGCGTCAATAATTGCGTTAGCCATTGAAGAGGCTATAGCTGCAATGCCTCCGTCCGTTTCTGAAACCTTGAGAGTTATAAACTCAATCAAAGCGTCAGTCATTGAGCGAATTGCTGGGGCCAACGCACCAACAGTTTGTGCAAAGGTCGAACTCATAAAAGCCGATAATCGAGTAAAGGAATCATTAGCGTCCTCGACACCTTTCGCGGTTTCGCTAGACATAACAAGCCCAAGCATTTCAGCCTCTTTCATAGCGGCCCTCATACCGTCGGCACCACCCTCCAGCATGTTAATCATCTTGGCTCCACGAGCTCCAAATAACTTGTATGCAAGGTCTGCCTTCTCGGTGGCGTTAGTCATTCCAGCCGTGACGTCTGCAACGTCTGACATTACTTCCATAACGGTTCTTAACTCACCATCAGCATTTGCCACGCTAATATTATGTTTTTCAAACACGTCTTTGGCAAGACCAACACCACGAGACATATCAGCCATATTAATTGCTAATTTTTGAACTGCTTTGTCAAGTTGTGTAGCCTCAAGACCACCTAAAGAAGCAGCGTGGCGCAAGGCACTTAATTCCTCGACAGAAACACCAATGGCCCTCGACATTTTTGCCATTTCATCAGTTGCGTTCATAGATTTCTTTACAAAGAAACCTAGACCGGCTATACCTGCAGCTGATATAAAACCGGACTTCATCGAAAATATACTTCTAGTTATAGATTTCAAAGACCTACCGATCGCACCAAAAGCACGCTTGGTTTTATCTTCTAATATAATTTTATATTTCGCTGTTGCCGAGGTTGTTGCCATTTATTTGTTTCCTTTTAATTCATAGAAAGCAGCCCATAAAACAATTTCTGTTTCTGAAAGCTCCATGATTTCGTCAAGAGATTTATGTAACGCTTCTCCTAAACTTAATCTAAAGTGAAGGTCTTGATCCTGCCTTAGGGCTTTTTTGCTTCATCGACTGTCTCCGTGTCTGCAATTGCCTCTACGATTCTTGAAATTACATTAATATCGTACTCACGTAATATTTCTTGTAATTCAGCAGGCTTCCATATAGGATTCCCCTCACTATCAAGTGCTCTCATAATTAACGACATACAAACCGAGTCCACAACTTTGCCTTTATCGTAAAGGCCCATTATTTGACTTTGCTTTTTGCCATTAATTGCTGATTTAAAATATATTTTCTCGCCCCATTCAGGTACGTCTATATGGTTTAACTTCCCAGATATTCTTTCCCTAAATTGGTTTTTTGCGTTCTCCTTGATACTCATATTCTTATGCCGTTGCTAAAGTTAAAGGCCCTGTGCCTCTGAACGAAAAAGACACACTTACAATGTCGTCCTGCGCGCCTGCACGATCAACAGACTCAACTATGGCGTTGCCACTATAGAATTTATCGCCCGAAGTTGCACCCTCAAAGTAGAACTTAAGCAGGGCTGTAGCGCCTACTGTAAGTGCATTTTGAGCCGTGTCTGTTTCGTCAAGGTGTGCGTCTGCTGTTCCGTTCCAGCTTGTTGTTCCAGCTACAAACGTTTGTGCGCTATCTGAAAGTTTGGTTGTGTCAATCATTGTTGCAGACTCAGAGAACGAGTAGCTTTTCAGCTCCGCGACTAAATCTGTTCCAACGTGTAAAATTCCCTCTGATCCCGTATGGACTGCCATATTATTACTCCTCTATTTTTTAGGTTTAGTTTTAGGTTTATCTTCTGCTGTCGGTTTTTCTGCTTGAGTCCAACCCCTCAATTCCATGTCCGCAATTTTCGATGGGTGTACATCGACTGCTATTGAACCTTTTTTGTACATTTTTGGCATATTAGCTCCTAAGTTATTAAAGTTTGTACGTCTGTTTTATTGACTCTATAAATTGCAATAAATCTCATAGTCATCAATCCAAATGGTCGCTCGGCGTCTCCGGACAACTCAGTTTCACTGCCTTCAATCTCAAAGTCCTTGCACTTGCCATTTAAGGTAGTGTCGCCGTTGTAAAAAATTGCAGACTCTACCTCTGCACTTATTGTGTCTAGTGTGTCTTCTAGGTTCTCGGTCGCTTGTGCGCGCACCTCAACCATCACTGATAATTCTCGCATTTGCTTGTTATATACTTCATCACCGACTTCTTCACTTAATGTGTAGACCGATAAACAAGGCAATATTGCATGGTCATAAACTCGTGAGTTATTGACGTTGGCCCCAGTAGTTGTTAACCCTGTTAATGTGGTTACCAATTGGTCGCGAATTTGCTGTCTAGCGTGGGCCACTATTGTTGCTCCAAAATTAATGAAATAAGCCCAGTACCGTCAGGTTGTCGACCAGCGACTTTATAAGAAATACCTGCTACCTGAATGGATTGTTTAAACACCATTTTTTCGACTTCATTAGCGGCACAAGTAAAGACTGGTCTAACACCCTCAATACCATTTACTTCAACAAACTGACTTTCCATAATGCCGTGAACTGTTGACACACCAATAGTGGCTGCTTCAGACAGTTCACTGCTATTAAAAAATTCAGATAAATCTTCTTTAAACATTATTTTTTCTTTTTTGCCTTTGGTGTTTCCACATGCTCCACGCCCTTATTACTTAATATAAGTGCCATTGCTGTGTCTTTATTACAAGAGATTACATCGCCTTTTGCGTGTGACTCGCCCTTGATTCCAACTGCCGTATTTAATTTAACTTTCATAAAATCTCCTTAAATTAGTGCAGGAGAAGGAGAACTAACTCCTGCACTAAACTGTTACCTACTAATTAAGTAGTTGCGTCTACCATTTTCGCGAACGAAGTTGCATGACGAACTCCACAATCAACGTCCTGAAGTGCTACCACTCTTACGGTGCCACTTGCTGAACCAGTTGAAGTATCGACTGCAATATCAAGTCCACCCCACATTCCAATTACTAGGTCTGCAAAGTTTCCGAAGATAATGGCTGAACAAGAACCTGAAGTTGAACCTTTTGTAAGGTTGTTAGGTACTTGATTTGATACCGCCGCGTTATATCCACGCATAGTGTTGTTGTCGTTCCAAACGAACTGGGCAGTTCCACTTGCTTTTTCTGTAGTCAATAATTTACCTCTGACTGCAGAGTTAGTAAGATATGCCAAGCTACCAATATCAGCGTTAGCATTTGCTACTGCTGATTCTAGCGCAACGATATTAGCCCAAGTTGGCGCTGCACCGTTTGTACCGCCTGCTATGTTTGACACGCCCGATTGCGCCAAAATACCTGTCGGCTGATTGCTTGAACCTGAACCATTGATGGCTGCACGATCAATCTCTAGCGCCAAAGTAGTTGCTAGGTCATTACGAACAAACGACTCAATATCTATGGAACTTTGAAGGAGTAGCTTTCTAGATAAATCAGAAAATGCTCCAACTGTCTTACCAGAGAGTGTCATTTGGTCGAAACTTGCTGCAGACTCCGTGACGGCTCCAGACTCGGCTACCCAGTAAGCAGTGCTTCCACCACTTTGTCTCGGTACTGCTACTGCGCCTTGAAGGTCAGTTAGCATTGTTGCGCCTAAATCCATTACTTGCATTTTGTTTCTTAGCAAGTCAATGAATGAGCCACTTAGCAAGTCGGTCGCCACAAGGTTTCCGCCTGCCGTCGCCGTACCAACAGTTAAGTCACGTTGAACGTCGGTTGGTAAAAAGAATCCACGCGCAGTCTTTCCTAGCTTATCGCTTTGTGCTTGTGAAGCCTCTCTTTCAAAACCAGCTCGTGACCAGTCACCTGTAGTCAAGGCATTTATAGCCCTAACAACTGAAAACTGCTTTACTTCTTTTTGACTCATACCAATTGACGAATCTAAAGCCGGTGCTTCTGGCTTTGACTTATCAATTGAACGTAGAGCAACTTCACGAAAGTCATTGATACTTAGCGTGTTGTTTTTGTACTCTCTACCTAGGTCTTTCAATGACGGGTGCTTTTCAACAACTGCGTCAATCTCATTTGAGCGCTTCATAATCTCTGCTTGCACTTCTTGACGCATTTTGTTTTCGTCAATCACTGGCGCAGCTATTACTGGCTCTTGTTTTACTTCTTCAGACATTTTTGTCTCCACATAATTTGTAATTTTTGTGATATTTTCATCACCTTCAGCACGGCCTATACCCACCAGATTATCGGCAGGAATTCCAACGACCGAAATCTCGAAGGGACTCCAACGTTTCGCAACGTAATACTCATCCTCTTCTGTTGACCTTTCGGTGTCTAGTTCCATTTCGTTAATCCTGTATCCGACTGAAATGTTTTGACGTATACCATCCTTTACATCCATAAAAATTTCGGAGCCACGAGCACTCTTAGAAAAACGGACAACTGCTAAACCTCGTTTACCGTCAACTACTGCACTCTCAACTCTTCCTATTTGATCGCTGGCATCGTGATCCATTAAGAGAGGTGCGCCACCATTCAAACGCTCCAAGTTGACTGATTCGGGAGAATGGTCTAAGACCTCCATTCCAAACCAACGTTCAACTGGCATATCGCTTGAAAAAGATAACTCCACCGTTCTGTTCTCTTCATCGATTACTGCTTCACGATCCAAATTAAAGCTACGGGATAAAACTCCCGTGTTAATCTGTTTCTTCATTTTCTACTCCTTCTTCCATACTTACACCGTTTAGAATCAGTCCTTTTTCCCTTGCGAGTTGTTGTTCATACGCAAGTTGGTCAAAGACGTCCTCAATATCTCCACCCTGTTCAGCTATAACTTCAGAGTGTGTTTTTAGACCTGCATTTATAGCCTCGACACTAGCCTTAATATCTTTTAGGGGGTCTACCCAGTTCCAGCTTTTTGCTTGCCACCTAACTTCCAGTAGATTTTCGTACTGAGTCATATCTTGACCAATTGTGTTAGTTAGCAGTTGCATTGATAACCACTGCTCGTATATTGGCAGCATAAAGTGTTGTATCATCCAGTTTTGTTTGACGCGCCATTGGTCTCTTTCTTCTATCGTTCCTGACCTGATTGACGAATAACTTACGCCTTCAAGGTCAGACGATAATGAGTTGTATGCCACTCCTAGGCCGGAGGCAATGCCGCGTAAAATTGCTTTATTAAAGTCTTTAAAAGCGCTTGTTGGGTGCGTTGGGTCAAAAGCAGTAAAACTGGTACCGGCAGGCAACTGTTCAAATATTCCTGCCTCTGCTTCCGTGATTAAATTTCCATAGTCATCCTCTTCGCCAACAAAAGAATCACCGGCTTCTGAGGTGTAAAAACCCATTTTGCACGCGCTAACTCGGGCGGCCACTAGTTCGGCTTCCTCATATGCACCAAGCATTTGTAGTCTTGACATGGCACTTGCCATCCAAGTTGCGCCCCTTATTTGCTCGGGCCTTTCACCAATAAAGCAGTGAATAATGTTATCAGCTGGCACGCGTTCCGTTTTATGGTGCGTGGCGTACACTTCGAGGTCAACTGCAGTTGAGATATGATAGGCAATTGCTCTGCCAGTCACGTCAAATTCAATGCCCATTTTTATACAATAGCCGTCTGCTAACTCTTTGTTTAAATTTTCGTCTAGACGATTAACGTCTAAAAATTGCAATTTAAAACCAAACTTTGAGTCATCTCGTATTATGCGAACTAAAACCTCGCCGTCTCTGGCTGCAGTTTCGATAAACAGTCTTTGCATTTCCACAAAACTGAGCCGACTGTCATAAGCACAATGCCTTGCATGAGACCACTGCTTCCAGCCTTGTTCGACCTGCCTGTTGGCCTTTACGTTTAATTTGCCTTTGGCAGTTTTTGATTTAACCTGCAATCCAATACCGTTAGAACCGACAACATTTGACACCACCATTTGCATATATTTACGGGCATAATCATTATTAATTGTCAGGTCACGCGCACGCGTACGCAGTAATTTGCCACCACGTTGTAAATCTTTATTTATAGATTGTTGTGTTGTTGACCAACTTTGTGTCAATCGGTCTACTTTTGCACCAGCGAAGGCCCTTTTCATAGGCGCTCTTTTAACAATCGGTTCTTTTTTAAATCGTGTAAATGGGTTTAAATTCATCCTCTCACCTTTATTATTCCACTATGACCAAGACCGTTTTTTATCCTTTCAGCCCGTTGTTCTCTGACGAGTTCGGCACGGTATTGGCTTCTGAGCATAATTAAGTCTGCCATTGGAGTTCTTGATAATGACCTACCTTGAATTGAGTAGGACTCTTGGTCTTTGGTTGCACGGTTTTGTATAACGGCTTCTATATTGTCCAGCACTATTTTTATGTGATTGCGAGGGTCTAAATTTGAATTAGCGCGGTCAGGTATAACAATAAAAGTGCCTGAATCAATTGTCACTCGTTCATTGTCAGATTGTCTAGTGATATAAGCCTGCCAATGGTAAGTGCCGACTCTGTAATTTTTTGAGGTTGCCGCTGGAATTTCTACTATATATTCGGAACCTGACTCACTTGCCGTAAGTGTTATTTCCATATCAGCATTATTTTCAAGTCTGGCTGAATAACTTAATGAGTATGTTGCAGGGGGGTAATCAATACCTAAATTTGGTCTTTTCCACGCTACGCGATCCCCAGCGACAAATTCAGCTGGTTCGGACTCACTATAAAGCGCTTGGTCAAACATGTTTGCCATTCAGTTTCCCCGAGAGTATTAATATTTATTGTCGTAACCAAAATGAGAATGTCAATATCAATTACTTAAAAATATTAGAAGTTGGTGGCAAAGTTTTTGGTTTTCCTTTTGCGTCGAGGCTGTAGAGGTTCTTTTCGTTTAATTTTGTGCTTTTTTGCTACGGTTTTGGCCGTTTTTTTGCGATTTTGGTCCTTACTTTTGACGATTATTTCGCCGTTTTCTGGCTCATTTGCGAACAAATCTTCGGTGATTGGCTGCACAATATCTTCAAGTCTCTCCCAATCACGCTCACTAAATTTATTCATACCTAAATGATATGCAGCTGCAAGCGAATAAACCGTGCAATCCAGCACTTCATTCCGGCGATGTGAGGGCTTCACCCAGTCTTGTATGGCATGTCCTTTGTGATAACGGGTTATTAATTTTTCAGAAGTAATCTGTGCATAAAATTCGTCCGGTAAGTCTTTGGAAAAATGCACCGAGCCTAACTGTGATGATTCAATACCAAAGCGACCGTATATAACTCCTTTGGCTGTGTCAGTTCCAACCGGCCAAAGTTGGACACCACCTTTTATTGTTTTGCCACGCATAGATATATCCTGATTAGTTGGCCTTCCAATAACAGGTCGATTGCGAGAAGATTGTCCTTTGATTGCAATAACATGTCGATGCTTTCTAAGGCGACAAAAATCATACACTTTTTGAGTGTGGTGACCACCGGTGTCAATTGCGGCTGCTGATATTTTTACTTTGGAGCCACTTTCATGTGACAGTTCTTTTTGTAGATATTCGTCAAGTTCGGCCCAGAGTTCTTTGCCTGCCGGATCGCCAAAAAAAACTTCATAATCAACAACCCAGCTGGTTTCACCTTTGCCGTAGGCAAAAACTACTGCCTCAAGTCTGTTGTCTTGCACGTCGACACCTGCACACGCGATCAAGCCACCTCTTGGAATTGTACGCAGTGAATAATCCTCAGCCGTTTTTTGAAGGTCGTGCATATCAACTCTGTTTGCTTCTTCATCCCAACACTCTCCGAGCGCAGTGTTTATAAATGTTTTTAGCAGGTGAGGGTCAGCCTGTGCGTCGACAAATTTTTGTACCATTGAAGCCCAAGATTCCCACGGACTATATAGGCTTGAGATATGATAAGAACGCCGTTTATCTCGTGTATTATTTTCAGGTTTTGTCGCTACCCATACACCTTTTGCCAGCATATCTGTTTTAAAACTCTCGTCAATAACGCCGGCACAATGTGGACAACTATAAAAGGCAGACTCAGGTAAATGTTGACCGGTGGTTTTGTCTTTATCCCATTTAATATTTGGCCATGAAAGTTCGTCCATTTCCCCACAATGTGGACATGGCACGTGATACTTTCGCTGGTCGGCTTTTAAATATTCACGTTCAACACGGCTGACGTCTTTGACTGTTGGAGTGGAGCCAATTAAAACCTTTCTTCTTGCAAAGGTCTTAGTTCTATTAACTGCCAGTTCAATTGGGTCACCTTCATTATCAACGTCATAAGGATATGCGTCGACCTCGTCTAAAAGTAAATAGCGCACCGGCACAGAGCGTAAATCAGCTGCAGAGTTTGCCCCAGCTATAAACATAACGCCACCGTCGAAGGCTTTCGCAGTTGTGGTGTTGCCACTATCTCTGGCTCTCGGATCGGCGACCAAACCTTTCAGCACTGGCATGTCGTTAATCATTGTCGCTAGCCGTTGTTTGGAGTATCTTTTGGCGAGGTTTTGAGTTGGCTGAACCATCATGACTGGGGCCGGCGCACGGTGAACAATATAACCAATCATATTAGTTAGCGCTTCTGTAAATCCAAGTTGAGCGCCTTTCATAATTGTCACAAATTCACAACGATTTGAAGGCGAGAAAGCATCCATAATTTCTCTTAAATATGGCGTTCTACTTGTTCTCCAGCGACCACTCTCGGCGGCATAAGTTTGATTTAATACTCTGTATTCGTCGGCCCATTCACTCATAGGTTCAACGGGGTCAGGTTTCAACCCACGCATGATTGATTCGAGCGCTAACTTTTGCCCGTCAACATCAGTGTTCGGTATCTTCAGGTCGTTCATCGTCTTGATTTAATAATATTTTTCCCCAATCTTCACCAAGATTGCCTAGGACTTGCATTACTTCGTTATCAATTAACTCGTGAATATCATGCTGGTCTGTCATTCCTGCAATCGGAGAAGCAACACGGTCGGATATAGTCTGCACAGAATTTCGCACAGTCCTTGCAGCAGTGTATAAAGCCCTTCTTATTTCTTCGGTTCTGACAAGGTCTCCACGCATTTCGGCATCAGTCATCTCTGCTATATTTGCCTGCGCTGACACCAGCCTTGTTTTTTCGGTGTGTTGGTCTGTGTTAGCAACGCCACCAAAGGCCCGTTCTCTTAAAAATTTTACATAGCCCTGAACACTTTTGACAAGGTCATATTCGCCTCGTGCATGTTTTGGGATAACACCGTCAGTCACTAATTGCTGGCACCTGCGTTCAGATAGCATTAGTAATTTTGAAATAGTCTCAAGCGAGTAAGTTGATTGTTCAGCCATCGAAGTCTCCACCGTTTATATGAACTGCTTTTTCACCTGTAAAGTCTTGCCACCTTTTGACAATAACATCACAGTATTTCGGATCAAGCTCCATTGAAAAATTCCTGCGTGCAGTTTTTTCGCAAGCAATCAGAGTGGAGCCTGAGCCACCGAATAAATCTAAAACATAATTATTTTTATTACTACTGTTTGTGATTGCACGCTCCACTAGTTCAACTGGCTTAGTTGTCGGGTGCAGTTCTGATTTTGATGGTTTGTCAAAATTCCAGACGTCACTTTGTTTCCTATCTTCCAGAGGATGAATCCTCGAGGCCCCTGAAAGCCAGCCATAATAGATAGGCTCATATTGTGTGTGGTAATCTTTTCGACTTAAAACCAGACTAGATTTATTCCAGATAATTGTACTGCTCCAGTGGTAGTCATTCATAGTCAAAGTCAGCATCATATTTCCCCACTCCTGCGCTGACATAACCACATAAGTCATGGCGCCTTTTTTAGAATGCGAGGCCATTTGTTTAAAAGTGCTATCCATAAAATTTTTAAAATCGTCAGTACCCATAAAGTCATTTAAAATAGTGCGTTCTTTATATTTGCCGTCGGCACTTTCTGCACCATAGTTAACATTCCACGGTGGGTCAGTAAAAACCATGTCGGCAAGTTCGGTGTCCATAAGGTCGTCAACGTCACTCTGGTTTGTTGAATCACCACACATTAAGCGGTGTTTTCCTAGCACCCAAATATCACCAAGTTTAGAAATTGGGTCATCTGGCAAGTCCGGAACGTCGTCCTCGTCGGTTAAAAAACTATCAATATCACTATCAAGAACCAGGTCGTCAAGTTCCTCAGCATTAAAGCCTATTGTTGGTAAATCAAAACCCAAATTTTCCAAAGCGCTAAGTTCTATTTTTAATAACTCTTCATCCCAGCCTGCATTTAGAGCCAGTTTGTTATCGGCTATAACATAGGCGCGGCGCTGGGTATCTGTTAAATGGTCAAGAATAATGCAAGGCACAGTTTCCATTTGTAATTTTTGGGCCGCAAGCAGTCTGCCATGCCCTGCTATGATTTGCCTTTCACCATCGATTAACAAAGGATTGGTAAAACCAAATTCAGTAATGGAGTTTGAGAGTTGTTCGACTTGTTCAGGGCTGTGAGTTCTTGTATTGTTCTCGTAGCCTTGAAGTTCTTGGGTATTGATATATTCTATATTCATACGAAACGAAATGCTATGTGGTTTGCTGTAACTAAAAATAAAGAGGGGTTGCGAATTAC
>CESI01104710.1_pt1 | contig 15491 bp, 14 predicted proteins | sample 356301 | NCBI WGS metagenome assembly CESI01 (sample SAMEA2621423, study PRJEB7988) | marine metagenome | biome: marine biome (ENVO:00000447); feature: deep chlorophyll maximum layer (ENVO:xxxxxxxx); material: "saline water (ENVO:00002010), including plankton (ENVO:xxxxxxxx)" | depth 40 m | reverse complement strand
ATGAGACTTGGAATGAGACCCGATCTGCATACCCGATTCACTTAAGCCTTTGACCTGCCCAGTCTTCAGATAACCAGGTGTATCTAACAAGTCAGTAACAATGAAAAAAGTAGCGGTAGCGTCAATCTTTTTGAGTTCTGTCAAGACTAAATCATAGTCCGACGAGAACCCATCATCAAACGTCAGGCAAATATTCGGTCTTTTATGATTCTTATCTGCATAAGTTTTGTCAATCGACAAAAAGTTAAACTCGGATTTAGAAAGAATAAATTTAAGACTTTTCAAATCAATATCAATAAAGTCTAACGCCTTACCATCGATAACACGATGAAGTACGATAGTGTTGAATTTATTTGAAGTCCTCATTACATGCACCTTATGATGGCCTTGAAATTAAAATGGGATCGGAATGGCTGTTGTGTATAAAAAAAATAAGGGGCTAATTGCCAAGTGGAGATAAGCTAGTCTGATTAGTGGTTTCGGTTTAAACCGAGTCTCAAGATAAACGCCAAAAATCGGAAACAGCACTACCATCACCATGAAAAAAACCCTCTCTAACGTTTGACTCTCGAGGATGACAAAGCATCCAGAATAGATAGTGATTAAACCGGCCATCACCTTAAGGAGTATTCTACTTGAACGACTTTCACTAGTGCTCTCAAAAACGTACACCAAAGCAAACATACTAAGAAGAACTGCCTGATATATATATGCGATTCTCTGGCCAATTTGCTCCCCGCCAGATTTTGCTACAAAAGGGTCACTTATACTAGAGATAACGCCCAAACCCGAAAGCATTAGTAATAAAGAGATAAAGGCAAATTTCTGATACTTAAAGTTGTTGAGTATCAACACAAATACGGGAGCGAGTAAAATAACAGCGTTATGGATAAAGAAAGAAATTGCATAGATAAAGATACTTTTACCAACCTTTTCTTTTGCGTTACCAAATGCAAATAGAAAAATGGTTAGAGCTAAGATTGATCTATAAGTATTGTGCATTCCAAGAGGAAAAGGGAAGAACAAGAAAATGCCAAAATACAAGTATCGTAACGTCCATGGATTAGTTTCAGGAAAGAATGTCTTTCTGATTAAATCGATCGACAAATAAGTCGCTATAATGAGGCAAAAATCATAGATAATAAAGACAATCGAAGCATTACCAGTAGCCTGGTATAAATATCGCGATCCGAGCCACCATATAAATTCCCGCCAATGATATGGGATGATAGGCCCCTCGATCGACATATTCATGATATATGTATCTATATCACTCCCGCTCACAACATTTTCAAGACCTTCGATACGCATGAACACTACTAACGAAGATAAGCAGGCAATCCAGACTATGGGAAAAATTAATGTGCCACCTATGCCTGGGCGAACCGCAAACACTAGCGCAGCACAATAGATCAAAACGTATATTAAAAATTCAATAATGTAATCCAACTATTTTAGTGAGCATAATTTAAATTATTTTTGCTTTAAATTACATCTATTACAATGCGGTCAGCGATAAATCAAAATCTACAATCAAAATAAGCCCCTCCAAACCTTTAATTTAATCCAATCCACCCTCTCTTCACTAACCAAATAGCGAGAGGTTCTATTAACCGAAATGTTTTTGACCGATGTACCCATTTTTGGTGACTGACATCAACACCGCCAAAACTCCTTTTAAATTTATCAATAGAAGCTATACCCAATCCTCCCATATCGTATTCAGCCATACCATCGCTAATACCCTGTTTCATTGCTTGCCACTGAACCAGCGACGATGCGGAATGACGCATACCCTCCTTTGTCGCCACTCCTGAAAGATACATCATTCTATGGTTACCCTTTACGAATATTGCTGCAGCTCCAATTTTATTATCTATTCGAGATTCGACACAGAAGACAAGGCCTAGTTTCGAAAGCTTTTCTATCTTCTCAAAGAAACAGAGTGGATGGGGCGCGGCCAAACCTTGCCTTGCAAATGTATCAGATAAAATACTATAGTATTGGGTAATCCATTCTTGACTGGGCTCTACAACTGTAGCTTTCAGATTCGCTTTTTCCGCCTTCCTTACAGCTGTCCTTGCTCTACCTACAAAACTCGCCCATAGATCCTCCTCACCCTGAGACAAATCAACCAATAATGAAGAGATATGATCAGCTCCATATCCAAGCATGTCAAATGACTGACTCAAAGCTCCTGATATCTTAGTTTCTTCTCTAAAACGCACCTCTATGTAATCACAGATTTTTGCAACAAATTGATGCTGAGATACTATAATTTCTTTAACAAGAGCAATATCGAAATCTGAGGAGAATACTGGCCCTGAAAATTCCGTGTAGGTACCTCGCAGTGGTGATCCCAAAAGCTTAAATGGCCCCTTTCTCTTATACAAAAAGGGAGTAACAGATAGATTTTCTCTATCGAGACAAGTTACTACAAATTTCAGTTCACAACCAAATGCCGATGCTGTGGCTAACAACCACTCAGCGGTATGATAGACGCTAGCACCCACCATAACTGTACTCGACATCAGATTCGAATAATCTTCAAAGCTAATCCATTTACTTTCCAAACGAGACATGTATGAGCTTTCCTTATATTTAAATTAGTTGTATGCCATAACGCTAAGCTGAGTCCTCACCAAAATACTTAGACAAAAAACATTCTAATTCTCAAGAACTTCGACTATATGATCTAGCTGATCTTGTGAGGTACTTTGATGAAGTGGCAGTAGTAGTAGTGTGTGGCTGAGTTTATTAGCGATCGGATATCGTTCTGGACTGTCCTTCACAACCGATGGAAGTTCTTCACCTGGCCAATTGTTTGTAGCCATAAGATTTGTCGTCAATTTATTAACCAATATACCGCTATCATCTCTCAAGACAAAGAATTGAGGAACACAACCTATCGGAAGTTTTTTAAACGCTAGATCTGTGTAACGATTACGAAGCCTACCTGTCAAAAATCGGAAATTTGAGGATCGTTTTAATGATATTTCTTCTAAATATTCCTCATTACTTAAATATGCTTTCAGAGACCAAGATGGGTTTGAAGGAAAATTACTCTTTACCACATCTGTGTTATCGCTATCGGACTTAATAAGATTACTTAGATGATTTCTCAAACCAATAAATGCATCCGAGTAAATATTTATGCGAGCAAGTCTAACCACTATAAACTCTAAAAACCGCTGAATTAGATAAGAGATGTCTTGAAATAATAACCATCTATGGCTACTTGAATGCTTAAATTTCAACGTCCGAAAATTGACTTTTAGCGCGCCACCATCGGGGACTGCTAAGGTCTTCCTCATACTAAAAATGGCTATATCCCCAAACGAACCTACTGGTTGACCATCAATTTTAGTCAGGAAGCTATGAGCACAATCCTCAATTACTGCGACATCATACATTTTACAGAGGCTAACCAAGCCTTTAATGTTGGCAGGAAAACCAAAGTAGTGAGGAGCTAGTATAGCCTGGACGTTCAACCTCTTCATGAGGCTCTCCAACACTTCAAAATTAAAGCTTAAATCCTCTTCTATATCAAAAAAGACCAGTTTATATCCTCGCTCACGCAGAGGCGCTATTGTGGGATCACACATATATGCAGGGACTAAGATAATAGAATTAGGTTTTATATTAAGTAATTCTAATCCATAAATTAATGCATCACGGCCTTTTTTAAAAAAAGCCATGTCACTCTTAAATTTTATGCCGCTAAAGAAACTTCGGATGAGAAAATCATAATTTGGTGATGGTCGAGATAGTAATCGTCGCATAAATTTTTAATCTAAGACCTATTGCTTAAACCCAATTTGAAAGAAATCTATTTATAATGAAAAATTTCAACTTACAAAAAATCCATTTACTCAAGAAACTAGGGGAAGAACGCAGAGACACAAATGAAGCTTTAAAAAACAGCCAAATACCGTCTGATTTCAATTGTTGGAAAGCCTCTCGAAATGACGCAGCTGCCTGCATGTCTTTCCATAACTGATCTTTATCAGCCGCAAATTTTTGAACATTGAATACATGATGCTTAAGCAAGTTAAGCTCGTTACGTTTGTGAAGCGCGAGGTAACCGGAACTGTTGCCACCGTGCACCAAATATTCACCTTCAAAACTATGTATAAATTTAAACGTCGCATCTGAAAGAGCTAACTGAAGCCAGTAGTCATAATCTTCGACAGTCACAAAGTTGCTGCTTTCATTAAAACGCACTTCGTTTTCGAGTAGAAATTCTTTCCGAACCAAGCTTGCGGAGGGCGACAGTCGATTACCGTGAAGCAATAAAGATCTGTACTTATATCCCTTCAGAGGACCGTAAATTAACTTTGTTTTTTCGCCTGTAAGGTTATTGGTCTTATATTCATCGGTGCTTATGACATCATACTTTACATCACCATCCATGCTATCGACTAAGCACTGTAATCTCGTCGGATACCAGTAATCATCAGAATCTAAGTAGGCTATCCAATCTCCTTTTGCGTGATCTACTCCCAAGTTACGGGAGGCAGCTATAATTCCATTATTATTAATTTTATATAAATGAATACGATCATCATTAAAGCTATCGACAACTTCATTGGTGTGATCATTTGAGTGATTATCAACAATAACTATTTCAAAATTTTGATAGGTCTGCCCTACAACTGAAGTAATCGCTACTTTAAGAAAATCGGCGTGGTTATAAGTAGGAATAACAACAGATATCAAAGGAGAAGTTTCAATTTGCATTACGTGCACTAAATTCAAATTCACAGAATTTAACTAATTCGATTAGTTCCTCTTTGAAGTTCGAGGACCATTGGTACCCTAAATCCGCCAAAACTGATGATCGAAAATCTAGGTATTGATTGTTCGACCGATCATTTGATAACTCAATAATTTCCAAATCTATTCCTTTTTCCTTCAAATAAATTGACTGAATTGCAGAGGCTATATCGCCTATGGTTTTTGTCTTATCACCCAGGTTACATATTAGTGGAGATACACGCTCTTGAAGGTTGGTAACTAAAAATTCTAGCCCCAGACACACGTCTGTCATGGTAATGAAATTTCGAACTCCACTTGTGGGTCCTCGAATAACCAGCCGACGATCAAGAGCAGCTTGTTTACATAAGTCGTTTACAACTAACATCCAACAATTAACATCCTTCGTTAATGGAGCACCAATCGCGTTAGCTAAACGAACAACCACTGTTTGCATTGCAATATTGCAATGGTCGTTCATGGTCGCGTTCTCCCCGGCAACTTGACTTGTTGCATAGGGGTGCATGTTAGTAATACTGCTCTCCTCAGAAATCACGCCACTAAGATCATCTGTGTATACATGAGCTGATGAAATATAAATAAACTTAGACACCGATTGTTTAGCTGCTGCCCTAACTAGACTTTCAGTTGCGATACCATTAACTTGCAGTGCCAATTCTGGATTTTCTGCGCACTCCTTAGCATTCATTCCCGCCGCATGAACAATTACATCCATATTCTCGCATGCGTTTAGCAAACTTTCATCATCATCCCAGTCCATAACAATTAAGGAGCCCTTAGCAAGCCAGCTCGGTTTAGATTTAAAAGTACGGGACCCTATGAAAATTTCATGTCCGGACGACGCTAGGTGTCTAGCCAGTCTTCCTCCAACATAACCAAAGCCACCCGTTATCAAAAATTTCATTATGATCTACCCTAAGGCTTCCATGGCGCTTTATTGTCTGCCCAAAGTTTCTCAAGCATTTCATGATCACGCTTTGTATCCATACACTGCCAAAAACCTTGGTGTTTATAAGCCATCAATTCACCCATCTGAGTTGCTTTTTCTAGCGGTTCCCTTTCCATCATGGTTCCATCACCATCAATAAGATCAAAAAATTCGGGCTGAACCACAAAATATCCTCCATTAATCCAACCTTGGTGTAACTGAGGCTTTTCTTCAAATGAGGTTACATGCCCATTCACGATGTCTAATTCTCCAAACCTCGCGACAGGCCGCACGGCAGACATGGTTACCATTTTTCCATGAGAACGGTGGAAATCGAGTAGCGCATCAATATTAATATCTGAGACCCCGTCACCATAAGTCAGCAGAACAGGCTCATCAGTACCAACATAATCACGCATGCGTTTTACACGACCGCCTGTCATTGTGTCTATACCTGTGTCAACTAATGTCACCTGCCAATCAGCGGTCGAGTTATTCAACGCAACAAGCTCCCCAGTTCCAAGATTAACGGAAAAATCGGAATTTACTGTGTGGAATTTAGAGAAGTATTCTTTTATGACATGCGCCTTATAGCCTAACGCCACAAAAAACTCTTTATGGCCAAAAGAGGCATACGAATTCATAATATGCCACAGAATAGGGTACCTGCCAATTTCCACCATAGGCTTAGGAATGAATCCAGTGTATTCTGACATGCGAGTTCCGTAGCCCCCCGCTAACAAGATTACTTTCATACTTTCTCCCATTGGTAATTAAATGTTGAAACCGCCTGTCTTTCGACCTCAGCTGCGTCATGTTGTAAATCTGCAATATTTGTTACTAGACTTGGCTGTAAAGCAATGCCCTGAAACCCAAACCATATTCCAGGGGGAACGGTTAACCTAACGTAATTATCCTCACCAATATCTTCAACTCGATAGTGACCGTCGTTCAAAGGGTCACAGAACACAAATCGAACCTTACCTAAGGGAACCACAAGGTTTAGGGTCATTCGATTATGTTTCTTCCACGCTTTGACGGCTTTGGGATTTATGTATGAGAAGTAGACCTCGCCCAAACCAACATATCCCGTATCGTTTTTTTTAATACCATGCATAACTCTCCCCCCATCAACGTCAAATGTTGATAATTGAGTAATTACGATATTATTAAGGTTCGATTCCGACAATTTAAAATCTCCCTAGATCAAAACGATAACTTTTTGGCGTAATCATTTATTTGCTTATGAGTGACATCTTGAATAGTACTAGGGTCAGCATAAAATGCACGATACCAATCTGCAGTCAGGCCTACGGTCTCTTCAAAATCCAAAACGGCATGCCAATTTAAAAAATGCAATGCTTTATCGCAATTTAGCTTCAATAACCCAGACTCGTAGAACTGAGAGGGTTGAGGTTCACACTCAGCCCAGCGAACCTCTGACCAACTTCTTGACATCTGCTTCACCAATTCCAAAACACTATGGTTTTGTTGTGCCTGTGGACCAAAGTTAAAGGCCTCACCATGTAAATGCTGATGTTGACTGAGCAACGCACCTAATTGTAAATATCCTCCCAACGGCTCCAAAACATGCTGCCAAGGTCTCGTGGAATAGGGGTTACGTAATTCAACTATTTCATTTTTCGACCAACTCTCAACACAATCTGGCACAATACGATTTGCAGCCCAATCGCCACCGCCTATAACATTTCCAGCTCGAGCAGATGCGATACGAACAGGATTATTCTCTCCTGAAAAATATGATTTAACATAAGACCTAATAGCAAGTTCAGCCGCACCTTTACTCGCGCTGTAAGGATCGGGGCCACCTAAAGCATCATTCTCTCTGTACCCCCACTCCCACTCAACATTGTCATAACACTTGTCACTAGTAATAATTACAGCAGAGCAGTTATGCTGAATTTTCCGTAATGCTTCGAGAACATTGATGGTCCCCATTACGTTAGTGCTCCACGTTTCAATAGGATCATCATAACTCGCACCAACAATGGGCTGTGCCGCCAAATGAAACAAGAAATCAGGCTTTGCTTCGAGTATTGCTTGCTCAATAGCACTTACGTTTCGAATATCAATACGATGGTCTTGAATACCCTCTCCTAGATTAGAGGCATCATAGTGACTAGGGATAGACGGTGGATCCAATGCAATGCCAGTGACTGATGCACCCATCTGTTTTAACCAAGCAACGAGCCAAGATCCCTTGAACCCTGTGTGCCCAGTAACGACCACATTTTTATTTTTGTAAATAGTTTCCATAAAATCTCACATAAAATTATTTAAAAATTATCACTGCATATTACTGTAATTTAAAAACTAGAAATAGAAAACGACAAGACAACTTAGTTTTTAGCTTTAGCAGCTATTAAGAAAAAGGAAGCTTGTTCCCGATATAGGCCAAAGTGATTCCAAGTGTGTGTTTTAATTTTATTCTGGTTTTTGAAGCACTCAGAATGCTTGGGATTGTGATAGATAACTAAAGTTTCCTCTTCTCGACAAGCTAGCCTTGAGACTAAGTCAGTCATCCTCCCTTCTCCAAAAGGATTAAAAAGGTAAATTACTAATTTTCCGGATGGTACGTCAAAGTCGGCCACATCAACGCAACTTAAACTAGCAGAGACACCTACTTTGCTCATATTATTTTGACATCTCGATATAAGATTATCCGAGATATCTACTCCATATAGACCGATAAAACCAACCTCATTAGCAACGACAAGAGAGCGGCCAAGACCACATCCAATATCCAAAAATGAATCGAACCCTAAATTTTTGGCGAATATCAAACTGCTTTTTAGATTTGCATAACTAATGGTTTCAAACCGAGTACCTACCGAGGAATCAATTCCAAGATCATTTAGTTCGATTATTTCTTGAGTTACTATACCGCGCCTGACATCACCGAAATAGCCCAGCATAGAAAGGTAGGGCAAGTATATTCTGTGCCGAAAGACCTGTAATGGATAGGACTTCATTATTTTACTTATCATAAAATTTTCTTTGCTCCGAGTAAAAATTCACCCCATTCATGTGCCCAATCGTCTGAACTACGGGCATATTGCTCACAAAATTTCTTTCTCGCCATTTGAACCGAATCCGAATGCCACCATTGATCAACGTTTGCAGAAACATCATTAACTTTTCTAGCCGCATCTTCAGGTGCATAAAATAAAATTTCCGCTTCTTCAAGTATTTCAAAAAATGGGACCGCATCAGACCTAATTTCATGATGTGAAGTCTCCCAAAAAATGATTGTTGGGAAATCCAGCGCAAGAGTTTCTAAAAAAACCGTTGCATTATTAGTGCACACGCACAAACGACTGCTACCAAGTAGAGATAATAAGCGGTCATTCGATCGATCGATGCGACTATTATATCCCGCAATAGAGAGGGCTTTAGCAGTATCCCACGCACGATTTGAGCTAGAAGTATCAAGCCGGATACGAGTTTTACCTAAAACATCTTCATCAAGTTCGCTTAAAAATTTGATTTGATTCTTAATATAAACAAGGTACTGACCAGCAGCCGGCATAGAATAATATTGATAGAAATACCGAGGGAATGAACTCAGAACATGAAGGACGCTGCCATTTTGATTACGTTTAATCGATGCTCTGCCTGAAAGTTGTATACTTGGTAATCTCACAATTTTATCGCAGCCCACACTCTCCCAACCCCAGGTCACAAAATTATTGGCTGTTCGTAGCTGATGCTCTTCAGACTGATGAACCGAGGCCATACCGAAAGTTCCACCATGCTGACCAATTAAAAGAGGAATCCCTAAGAACTGATTTTCAGCAGCCCATACTTTAAACATTTCATCTGCTTGGTATGCATTTGCTGTAAAAATAGACGTAGGGTTTTTAGGGAGAGTCTTCAACGCATTTTCTCTTAGCTTTGAAAAATCTTCCACATAGCTTTTAGGTATGAATAAAGGGATCAATCTGGCGAGCACACTTTCGAATCCCTTGGACGCAAAAGTAATATTAGAAAGCTTTTCTCTAAGAGAAAGATTCCTTTTTGAGGGCGGAAAATCTAATGTTAACTTAAAAAAGTATGGTAGCTTTTTTAGTCTAAAGTGAAAATTTATGGTTTTTTTAAAAGGAACATATGCACTGACTATTACTGGTCCTGATTGCAGGCGCCCCAACAACTTGGAATACACATTGGCTAACCCTATAAACTTAGCCCTCAATATATCAAAAGAGGTTGGATCTTTTCTTTTCGCACGATTTCGAAAAACCAGCTTTTCGCTGCTTTGAGTATATGGAATTTCCAGATCCTGAAAACACTCCGAAAGTATAATCTCATTCCATTCATCAGTCGTGAAATCATTCCAAAACTCTACGAAGTCAGCAGGGCAAACATCGACTAAATCATATGAATAGGCAGTAGTGTTGGTTATAGTCCCAACTGACTTAGCGCGCCTTAAACATTCGTACCGATCAAAGAGTGCATCGATAAAATAACGTAGCCACGGGCCTACAACAAGACGCCAATAGGTTAAATCGTAATTAGTAGAATGTATCGTATTTAATAAATGAGCTAATTGAGATAGGCTTGTTTCGTAAAGTGAAGTTAGGTAAATATAGTCGCCAGCATATTTTTCACGATCATCCCAGTGATAGGGGACCTTATTATACCTATCGACACTTCCTAGAATATCTTCGAGATCCTTTAAGCACCAATCGCCGAGGAGAATGCTATCTTGATTGTTATCATAATCAGCGAAGTCGATTGCGGTCTTTATGAGTCTCATAGGTTTGGTGGAATTGTCCTTTGATGAAGGGGTAATTAAATATCTAAAAAAATCTGCTGATGCAACGTCATCAGTGACTCGTTGGCGAGGAATAAAATCAACGAAATACGGTCTTAGCGACTTTTTTTACAATCCCTAAAAGATTTAATGAGTCTAATAAATTAATAATTTTGATTTTTGCTACACCTATCATTAATTTCCTACGCATTAAATTAAATTCGTGCTCCAAAGTTATGCTAGAGGAAGAATTCTTATTATTCGCAATTTTAAAAATACCATGCATGTGAATGCTCTCATCTGGCCCAAACTCAATCACTTCTAATCCAAATTTTTGCATATAGTGACAGAATGTTCTTTCAGTAAAGTAAAACGTATGAGCATTTTGGAATTGACTTCTGTTTATAAGATCAATGTTCGGTATTCCTATATAAATGATTCCATCTGGTTTAATAAGCCTAGTTAGCTCTCTGATGTTATTTTCCAAATCAGTAAAATGTTCAACCACATGATTTAGAATTAACACATCATATTTACCTAACTCTTTAATCTCATTGAAAGATCCTTGCCGCAAATCTAAATCATATTCAGCTTTTCCTAACTTAATTAAATCAATACTGTAATCATAACCAACTACCTCGTAGTTACTATTTTGAAATGGGAGCAAATTCCAGCCCCCTCCACAACCAAACTCAATAATTGATGTAAAACTGCGCTCTTTCATTATTGGTTCTAATGTATCAAATATTTGATTTGTATCTGCATAACGATCTTTAGCTGAAACTAAATAATCATCACCGCTATATATTTTCCTGTATAGATCAGAGCTATAAAAAGCAGCGTACTCTTCGTCCAATAATTGAGGATTATTTTGTATAAGCCCACATTCTTTGCAAATTACTACAGGTTGCCATAGGCCATGCCTATCATAGTCGGTAACTTTATTAAACTTATCAGAATGGCAAATGCAATTTCGTCTATGCGTCTTTATTTTTCCACTCTTTATTTTGTCGTTATATTCTTTAGTTAGCGTCATTTTTTTAATCTTCTATTTTTAAGTTAAAGCTATTAAATTGATTCTAAATTGCAGATTTATATGTTTAGCAGCCAGGTATTAAAGTAAAAAATGTATTAATTAATAAAGCAGGTCCAGCGGAATACTTATTTCTTTAATATTAGGATTGAATAAATGCCTAGTAGTCTTGATTGGAAACTTTTTAAATGTTTTGACCATCAAAAAAATGTCAGCTACATCAACTTCCCATTCGCTCCGCCATGATTCTAACGTCACACCGCTTTTCCCATAATCCATAAGAACGCAGGGGACTCTAGCAAGATTTAAGAACTTTGCTGCATTGAATCTGTGATGGCCGTCCATTATTGCAAATGTGGAGTGCTCGATAGCTATTGGCACTGTCCAGAACCCCAATTCACGAATAGCATCAGCAAGTTGGTTAGCTCTTATAAAATCATGCTCTTCTGTCTCTTGTATCCGATCTAAGCTTAGCAACTTTAACTCTCGCATCAATAGACCCCAGCTAAATCAAAAGTTAATCCTAAGCAAGAGCTTTTAGACTACTGATTAATGATTCGTTATCGCGAGTATCTCTTACCGCCACCCGAATATATTGATCCTCGATACTAGCTTTACCAGAGCAGTCCTTGATAAGAATAGAATATTTGTTACAAAGGTCTGAAGCTAACTGACCAGCATCTTTACTAATTACCTTACAAAGAATGTAGTTTGCTTGAGATTCATAGGGCTGCAGGTACGTTATTGTGCGTAGATCTCTAAGCAAATCAACTCTGGCCTGGATCAACTTTGCACAACTTTCCTGATACTCAGCAGTATATTTCCCTATAACCTGCAAATAAAATTCAGCAATAGAGTTAATATTCCATATAGGTATATTAGACTTAACCTCTTTAACAAGGTCTGTGTTTGAACTCGCCAAAACACCTAATCTTAAACCTCCAACGCCATAACTCTTTCCAATACTCTTAATGACAACTAGATTGGGAAAGCGCTCTAAATCGGCGGTATTTAATACTGAGGAATCAAACCCACCCTCGGCAAAATCTAAAAATGATTCATCTAATATAAGGTATTTTCCCGCAGAATTCAGTTTCTCTAAAATTTCAATCACGCCTTCATAAGGAATAAAGTTCCCCGAGGGATTGTCCGGGTTGATCAATATAACTCCGTCATTGTCCTCTGCCAAAGCAATAACATCATCCGCTCCATATCTAAATCCCTCGGTATTCGGCACTCTCAGGTCTACGTCTTTAAATCTTGCGGTATATTCCTCAAAAGTGGGACCATATAGTCCAAACCTACCTTTTAAGGTACTGGTTACCTTATCGATTAATTCAGCAGCGCCATTACCGACAACGATCTGACTTTCAGGGACTCCAAACAGCTTGCCCCCTAACATTGCTTGCACTTTCTCACCTGATGGATATGACTGCATTAGTTTGTTGAGACTAAATTTGAGTTCATTGTTTAGAGCTTCTGGTGGAAAAAAAGGATTCACTAAATAGCAAAAATCCTTAAGATCATCAAAACGCCAATAACCGCCGTATCGCTGTGACAGCAATTTATAACGCTCATTTGGTTCGGCAAAAATCAAATTAGCATTATCCAAATCTTGAACATCATCTACCTCGTACCATGTCTCACCATCAAGAGGAAGTGCTTTAAGGTGTCTCATATCGAGATTTACTATGACTTTTAGCACCTGTTCGTAGTATTCATTATTTCCCATGGCCTTCGCATAGGCCTCTAAGAAAGGAACATAAACATTGTTTAAAAACACCTTTGAAAATTTATAGATGTTAACCGTTTTATAATATTCGTGTACGTGATTATAATTAAAGTCCGCTTTCGATATAAAATGACTTATGGAAAAATCGTCATTTAATTTAACAACAGTTCCATCCATCCACGGCTTATGTTTATCAACTAAAGCAAGATTCTCAGATTTATTATCGACAACCATTTGAAGAATTTTGGGTTCAAATATTAAATCACTTTCTATCAATATCGTATCATCTTCAAGAAGATAATCTTTGGCAAGGAAAACAGAGTAAATATTATTGGTAGTAGCGTAATCATTATTCTCTACATAAATTATATCTACTCCCTTGTAGCTATTCCCTAAAAAACTTTTGAGCTTTTCTTTCTCATACCCAACAACCAAAATAATTCTGTCTATCGGATGCATGACTGCGGAATCTAAACATCTTTCGATCAGAGTCTTTCCATTAACCTCAACCATTGCTTTAGTTTTGTCATAGGTTTCTGAACCAAGCCGTTTTCCCATGCCTGCTGCTGGTATCAATATCTGCATAAAAATTCCTAATAATAAGATTACTTGAAAAAATGATCCTTCGGTAAGTCGGGTACATGGTCGGGTGAAAACAATTCAGAGTAACCTCTTTGAATTCGTTTAGTAATAACCAATCTGTGAATCTCCAGAACCTGAACTGGAAAATATAAGCTCCCTGCCATGATCGTAAATACAACCCTCAAATCTGTGGTACCAAAAATCTGAAAAAACTGCGCTGTCGCAAGCAACGGAAGCGTAAAAATCAACCAATTCTCATGAAAAATCACCACCGTAAGACGCCTAATGTAGTCAAACCATAACCATAACCTACCAGACGCAGGCACTATTTTTGTCTTAGCCCAATTTTGCACATCATGACTACTGGCTCGCCGCTGCTGCTGCTCCATACAGATTGCGAACCAGGCCATAGAAAACTTCGCGTAAGCAAGGCCGGCTGCCACGATACCTAAAATCGCAAATGGGTAAATCCATGGCCCTACGCTATTCATCGCGCCAATTGCTATGCCAGCTATTATCGCAATATGAGCTATCACATGCATAATCCAGTCAACATACTGTCCAGCAACACTACCCTTAGCATTAAATCGAGCAACTGCACCGTCGACATAGTCAAAGAGACACCACAAAATATAACCAAATGACCCTATAAGAACAACTGAGCTATCGCTACTAGTTAACAAAAAAGCGCCCAGAACAGCTGCTAAGGCGGATAACCAAGAAACCGCATTACCACTGACTCCAATTCGAACGAAAAGCCACACTAAATACATTGCAATCGGGACGAACAGACGGTCTTGCAAAGAGTCATAGGCAAAATACCTTTCATCGGAGCATTTTTTTTTGATTTCATCAATAGTAACAGTCACGTCGATGTTCCAATGTAGTCTGGCTTAGAGAAGATAATTTCATTTATTTCTTTCCGAATACGATCTTTGGGAGAATCCAATGGATCTCCCATATAATATTTCATCGTTTCTTCGTGCTTCATCACATACTCTTGGGATGAGATTTCCAGCAAGTCATTTAACCTACTCTCAAAACTAGGAGATTTATCATCGTGCGCCTCAAATAAAATCTCAGATTTAAAATCACGATGATATTTATTATTCCCGCAAAAATTCATATAAAGCACTTTTTTGCGCATAGCATAAGCTTCGATCAAGCAAGTAGTAGAAAACCCAGCCACTATAACTTCAGCGCTTTGCATAACTGGATATACATTTCGTTCAATAAAATTAACATCTATTATTTCGATTAAATCACCGTAAATTGATTTGTAATAATCCTCTTCTGACATTCCAATCTCCGGCATTACCCATTGATCAGATTCTCTTTCAGACCGCATAATGACTGCTGTTTTTAAATCTCGATTTTGTAAATATTGCGCTAACGTTTCATCCATAAGACGCATTGCTTTCATACTATCTTCAACATCTTTGGCATAACCTATATTCCCGCGCCAACATGACACGACGAGTAAGTCGTAAATAGGTTTTATATCGCATAATTGACTATCAAAGTTTAGTGATAAATTTAAAGAGCCGACGGGGTGAAAATGATCTACTTTGTAACCCAACTTAGGATAATCGTTGACCTCGCGCTCACCAAAACAAAACAAATGCTGACAATAATATTTGGATTGCGAATTTGAGTCATAAGTTAA
>CESI01008825.1_pt1 | contig 15496 bp, 11 predicted proteins | sample 356301 | NCBI WGS metagenome assembly CESI01 (sample SAMEA2621423, study PRJEB7988) | marine metagenome | biome: marine biome (ENVO:00000447); feature: deep chlorophyll maximum layer (ENVO:xxxxxxxx); material: "saline water (ENVO:00002010), including plankton (ENVO:xxxxxxxx)" | depth 40 m | reverse complement strand
GTAGGGTCTACTGGTGCAGGCAAGACTACTCTAACAAGGCTATTACTTCGTTTTGCCCAGCCAAATGGTGGAAGCATTGTATGGGGTGGAGCGCCGATAGACGAGTGGTCTTTGTCGCATTTAAGATCTTCAATCGCCCTAGTTGAACAGCACATTACCTTATTTCCCACTTCTATACTTGAAAACATAAGATATGGTGATGCAACTGCAACAGATGAGCAAGTATTCAGCGCGGCTGATGCTGCTGAAGTAAGTGAATTTGTTAATTCGCTTCCTGATGGATGGGGGACAATGGTTGGAGAAGGTGGCTACCGGTTATCTGGAGGGCAGAGGCAGCGGTTGGCAATTGCCAGAGCGGTGTTGAAAGATGCTCCTTTGTTGATCTTGGATGAAGCCACTTCTGCGGTCGATAACGAAACTGAAGCGGCGCTACAGAGATCGATTGAATTGGTATCAAAGGATAGAACTACAGTGATTATAGCCCATCGATTATCAACCATTCGTAATGCTGATACAATACTGGTAATGGATAACGGCCAAATTGCTGAAAGTGGAAATCATGATGATTTGATAGCAATAGGTGGGATTTACCGCAATCTTTGGGCTGTTCAAACTGGCCAAAGGTGACGATTAGGACGCTGAACCTCGACTTTGAAAGTAATACAAATTAATTAGCGACAACAGTATTGATATTATTACGCCAGAAAATTTAGTTTAGATAGTCATGACTATCATCATTTCTTCCATCTCTAGACCCACTACCTCTTCTTGGATGATAGTAAATTCCAGTTCTAAACGAATACAACATTAATCCGGCAAATAAATTACAAAATAAACCTCCACACAATGAAATTGATCTTATGTTTTCAAGACCGTTTTGGGGGTTTACAATTAAAAAAATCCCGTACATCAACATAGGTACGCCGAGAAGTAGGCAAATTAGAGGATTCAAAAGAGATGCCTCAACCTCCTTACCAGTTAGATCAGAAACCAGTATCCGTTTAAACTTGAACTTCTTATGCTTTGGTTTTTCTGATTTAGACATACTCTACAGTACTAGTTGTTCGAAGATTAGTTATAGAATTTTTTATTCTTGCCTAATTCCAACCAACTAGTGGTTGCTAAAATAATAAAATCAAGTGATATATCGTGAATTTGGGGCTGTGAAAACTGGGGAAAGGGTGTAAAATCCTGTGAATGTAAGTTGAAATTTAACATCCCTTTATATGTGAATAGTGGGCGCATTCGGTTTGATAAAAATGTTTAAATCAAAATTGAAGAGAACATCGAGCCTGCTTTTGATCGGAACCCTCGGCCTTTTGGCAATTGGAAACGTTAGTGCAAACGTAGCCGGAGATGGATACATGGATGAGACCGATATGGTCGCTGTATCTTTCTGGCTTGCAACAGCATTGATGCTAGCATCTACCGTTTTCTTCATCCTAGAGCGTCAAAATGTAGCGCCTAAGTGGCGTACATCAATGACCGTTGCTGCACTAGTTACTGGTGTTGCATGGTACCATTACACATACATGCGTACGCACTGGGAAGCTTTCGAAACTTCTCCTCTAGTCATGAGATATATTGATTGGTTGATTACTGTACCACTCCAAGTTTCTGAGTTTTACCTAATCCTTGCTGCTATTGGAGTTGCATCTGCAGCCCTATTCTGGAGACTCTTCGGTGCTTCTCTAGTTATGCTAGTTGCTGGTTTCCTATCAGAATCTGGTATTGACGCAGTTGACGGAATGGAATGGCCATTGTTTATCGTTGGTGTTCTCGCATGGGGATACATCATCTACGAGCTATGGGCTGGTGACGCAAAGGAGAAAGTCAGCGGTGCAAGCGAAGGAACTCAATTCGCTTTCAAGGCTATGGCAATCATCCTAACAGTCGGATGGGCAATTTACCCAATCGGATGGATCATGGGACAAGATGCTGGAGCTTCTGGAATTGAGAGCCTCAACATCCTCTACAACGTTGCCGACGTAGTCAACAAGACTGCTTTCGGTCTAATGGTTTGGTATGCTGCAACAATGGATACCAAAGCATCTGGATCTGAAGAGTGATTACCGAACAGTAAGTTTGCCAATAAGGTATTCAATGGTTAGCCATTGATACCTATTGCAAAAATATGCGAAGATGAGCCAGGTGGTGGTGAATAATACCACTGCTTGGCTCGCTTCCATTATCGTCCAATTTCTTTCATTCTCTAAATTAGATAAGTAGGTTAGAGGAATAAAATGTACAACATAGATGGTTAAGGAAACCTTGCCGGCTTGTTCAAACAATAATATATTCAATTCCTGTATAATCAACCAGAGAATGAGCACACCCGTAATAGCTGCGATCATAAAGCCAAAATTGGCTGGAAAGAAGTTTAGATAATATCCTTTTGAAGGATGAGCCCAAACTTCAGAATTTCGTATGGCTAAATATAGCGTTACAAGACAATAAGAAAGTCCTACAACAATCATGCTTACAGTGGTGTTATTTCTTGGGAGTGTTTTACCCCCCTCCACAACAAATCTTCCAAGATATGCGCCAAGGACACAAAAGATAATCCAGGGAAATAGTGGATAAGTTCCAGAGAATAATACTAATTCGATTATTTCTAAAATTCCATTTGCTGATATCCTTGAGTCCCAGTTACTACTTCCTTGAAACTCAATAAAGAAACTATTTATTATGAACATTCCAACTATCAAACTATTGAAAATTAGCATATTAGTGATTGATTCAATAGATTTCATAATTAGTGGCCTTGCTATTAGTAGAATGGCGAATAGTGAGAGAATCCCTGGTGTGTATGGTTCATAGAGGTGTGGAGAGCATAGGTTTACTATATATTGAAGGATTATTAGTACTGCTGCTTTAGTTAAAGTTGATTTTATAGGACTTTTTGATTTGTACATCCCCCAGCCAAATATTGTAACAAAAAGGGGGGCTGCAAGCCCGCCAAGTCCTGCAACTATGTATGCTATGGCTGAGGTTTGCGCGGTATTAGTTGGGTTCCAAGTTGCTGCAGCATGGACCATGACCATCAATAATACCGCTAGGCCTCTCAAGGAATCTATTTCCCTAAACCTAGTATTGATTGCCATTTTAATCAGTGAGTTGATTGAATATATTCTACTGCGTTTCTAAAAATTTGCAGACCTTGCCCTTCCCACTGGATATCTGTTGTTGAAGCGGGCGCACCCCCTCTAGAAAAATCTGGGTGAAGCCATTGCGAATAAATGGCTTCGGGGTGCGGCATAAGGCCGAATACAAGTCCGGTCTTATCGCTAATTCCAGCGACATTCATCATGCTACCATTTGGCGATAGAGGGAATGGTAAAACCTCGTCATTGTTGTTGTCTGATTGTGGATTTTGGGGGTCTACATACCTAACAGTGATTTGATTATTATTTGCTAGATTTGCTAAACTTTCAGCATCAGGCATGACATATTTTCCTTCCCCATGCCTTACCGGACAATCTATTCTAGTGAGTCCTTTAGTCCAAATACAGTTACTATCTTTGTTAAAATCAAGCGTAACCCATCGATCTTCATACCTTCCTGAGTCATTTAAAGTCAAACTAGCACGTTGAATAAAGTCTGGTTCGTTGTTATCTGGTCCGGGTAATAATCCAGTCTTTACCAAGACTTGAAAGCCATTACATATGCCGATTATTGGTTTACCGGATTTAATAAAATTAAGCAATTCGTCACGAAGTGAAAATCGCATTCTGTTGCCCATGAGTCTGCCACTTCCTAAGTGATCACCAAATGAAAACCCTCCTGGAACGGCCAAAATATCGTAATTTGACAAATCATCTTCGCCTGAAATAAAACTGTTAAGATGTACTCGAGTCGACTTGCCGCCAACAATTTCGAATACGGCTGCAGTTTCATGATCACAATTTATTCCAAAACCAAATAATACGGCAACTTTAGGAATATACATCAAGCAACACCTCCGGTTAAATCTAAAGTTCCTTGCCAAGAAGTAACAAGGGCGTTTACCTCAATGGAAATCAGTTCATCAAAACCGTCAACAATATTCAGTTTGGTTGTTGCCTCAACTTCACCGAGAAGAGTAGTAGTATGGCCTGTCATAAGCTCTAGGAATTTGACATTATTTTGTGCTGATACTGCGATTATTATTCTGCCTAATGATTCTCCCCACAAGCGTGCCCAGGTTGAGGTGTTTCCTGTGCCATCGATATCTATCTTAGCGCCAATTCTGCCGCCGATACACATCTCAGCAAGCGCTACACCAAGCCCTCCTTCAGAACAATCGTGAGCGGTTTTTACCACTCCAGAATTTATTGCTTTGCTTAGCGCTCGATATGAAGAGAATAATCGGTTTGGATCTGTTAGTAGTGGTACATTGCCTCCAATTCCTGCTGCCTGACCGCTTTCTGTCATCATAAATGCTAGTTCTGAAGCACCTAGTTCCTCTAGTGACTCGCCAACTAGATACAATTTATCTCCTGGATGTTTTAGATCACTAGTCGCTGAATTTCTCACATCTGGGTGGTCGCCAAATAATGAAAACAGTAGAGTTGGTGGAATTGAAATTTTATTTTCCCCCTTACCATAATCATTCTTCATTGAATCTTTACCACTAACACAGGGTAAACGATATGCGCGACATATCCTTTCTAATTCTCTATTTGCCCTAACTAATTGTGCCAATTTGAATTTACCATCTGGAGTCTTTTCTGATTCTATTGGATCGGGCCAACAAAAGTTGTCTAAACCGGCGATTTTGTCGACGTCTACCCCGACACATACTGCATTTCTAACAGCTTCATCTATTGCTGCTGCGGCCATTGCACCTGCATCAATATCAGAGTACCTAGGGGCAATCCCGCAGGAGACTACCAAGCCTCTAGGATTACCATGAATTGGTGCTATTACGCCTGCGTCGGCAGGGCCATCTCGCTTAACTCCAACAAATGGTTTGACTACTGTCTGAGCGATGACTTCGTGATCGTACTGTCTGACCCAACTTTCCTTACTAGCAATATTCGGCCTGGCTAATAAATCTGTTAATATTGTGTTGTGGTCGGCTGTTTGAGGGGGATTGAATGGTTTGTGTTCCGGTATTTTCCATTCTGATTCTAACTCTAATTGGGGAACTCCGTCGTGAAGGAATTCTATTGGTAAATAAGCCACAGTTGATTGTTCATATTGAACATGGAAGATACCTGTTGAAGTGAATTCGGCAACGGGACTCGCTTCAACTTCGTGTAGTAAAGCCAGCTTTTCAAAGTCCGCAACGTCTTCCGGTTTAACCGACACAGTCATGCGTTCCTGGCTTTCTGAAACTAGTATTTCCCAAGGTGAAAGTCCGGGTTGTTTAAGTGGTACTTTGGCTAAGTCGATTCTGCATCCATTAGTATATTCAGCCATTTCTCCAATCGAGGAAGATAGCCCTCCAGCGCCGTTATCAGTAATACAACTGATCAATCCTAAGTCTCGCGCTTCTAAGATCATGTCAATCATTTTCTTTTGGGTTATTGGATCACCAATTTGTACTGCGCTAGATGGAGATTCTTCAGTTAGTTCCAATGAAGAGAATGTCGCTCCATGAATTCCATCATATCCAACTCTACCACCAACCATGAAAACTACATCACCTGCTGATGGTGTTTTGATATGGGATTCTCTTCCATCTGGTAGTTTTCTCGGCATTAATCCGACTGTGCCACAATAAACTAGTGGTTTGCCCAAGTACCGCTCATCAAATACGATTGCTCCATTGATGGTTGGTATACCCGATTCATTACCACCAACCCTGACTCCTGCATGTACTCCTCTGAGGACTCTTGAAGGATGGAATAGGTTGTCAGGGATTTCTCCTTGCCAATCTGGTGGCCCGAAACAAAATACATCGGTATTTGCTATTGGTCTAGCTCCCAAACCTGTGCCTAATATATCTCGGTTAACACCAACTATTCCAGTCATTGCACCGCCGTATGGGTCTAATGCTGAGGGAGAATTATGGGTCTCTGCTTTCATGCAAACACTCCACTCATCGTCCCAAGCAATTACTCCTGAATTATCATGAAATACTGATAGCAGCCAATCAACATCGTTTTGCATATCGTGAGTTGGTTTCATAATATGGGTTTTGAAGATTGAATCGATTACTGCCTGCTCCCCTGTTTCTAAATCTGTATGATGAATTTTGGAGGCGAAGATTTTGTGTTTACAATGCTCGCTCCATGTTTGTGCAAGGCACTCTAGTTCAACGTCAGTTGGTTTGTCTTCAACAATACCGGCTGCTTGGCGTAACTGACGAATCTCTGGATTTCGATAGTGTTCTTGAATGGCCTGCATTTCGGTGAGATTCAATGCGAGAAGGCCTGTTTCTGAAATATCAATTAACTGTTCATTGGGTATTTCGAGATTGATGTGGGCTGGAGTTTTGAATTCCTGTGGTGGTTTTTCAGGATAATCTATCATCAACCAATTACCCGAGTTACACATTTCACTCTCTGTAACAAAACTTCTTTGTATCAAATTATTGTAGAGTGTTGAAGATAACCATTCTGGTGATGTTCCTTGGGGCATTCCATAGAAGATGTAGGTGATATAAGTGGATATATCAGAATCTGGTGAGGCTTCAGGGAATATAGTTCTAAATCCATCTAAAGCTGCTTTACCCGGATTATCGGTGACTCCTGGTTTAAATCCAACAGAAACCACAGCGTCTGGGGTTTCTGGGAATATTTCCCTATTGCCCAAAAAAGATTGGTTGGTAATTGAGTGTTCGATGATTGGATCAGCAAATAAATCGTCAGCTCGTGCAGCGATATCTTCATGAGATACGTCGGAATTGATTAGGAATCCCACTATTGTTTTGACACCACTAAAATCTAAATTATGGTCTGCAGATAGTTGTCTTCTAACTACGTCGCCGCGAACATCACGTAATCCTGGACCTGATTTTGGGGTTGCTTCTACGCGGGTAATATGCATCGTCTTCGCCTACGGGGTTAACAGTATGGCGGTCGATACGCTCTTTGAACAATACGGAAGATTGTCAGAGCATCTCTTTGAGATATTGGCCGGTAAAACTCTCTGGGTGCTCGGCAACTTTCTCAGGCGTTCCATAGGCAACTACACGGCCTCCGCGGTCGCCTCCTTCAGGACCTAAATCTATTACCCAGTCACTTGATTTTACTACATCTAAGTGGTGTTCAATAACGATCACAGTATGACCTTTTCCGCGTAGTTCTAAGAGCACATCAATTAACATTTGGACGTCTGAAAGTGCCAATCCAGTGGTTGGTTCATCCAATATGTAGACTGTGTGTTTATTTGGCGGCCGGCGCAGTTCACTAGCCAACTTTACCCGTTGGGCCTCACCACCAGAAAGAGTAGTTGCTGGTTGGCCAAGTCTAACGTATGACAGACCTACAACACGCAATGTATCTAGGGTACGGAATATCTTGCGATGGTTTTCAAAGAATTTCACCGCTTCACCGATTGGCATCTCAAGAATATCATGGATATTTTTGCCTTTCCAAGTCACTTCTAAGCATTCTCTGGTGTATCTTTTACCGTCACAAATATCGCAAGTAATCCATACATCTGGTAAGAAATTCATTTCTAACTTGATTGAGCCTGCTCCACTACAAGCCTCACACCTACCGCCTTTTACGTTGAAACTGAATGTTCCTGGGGTATAACCGCGCTCTTTTGAAAGAGTAGTTTGTGAGAATAATTTTCTGATTTCATCAAATACTTTGGTATAAGTTGCTGGGTTTGAACGAGGGGTTCGACCGATGGGTGACTGATCTATTATTATCGTCTTGTCAATATCTTCAATTCCTTCAATTGTAGAGTGTTTTCCAGGGGTAGTATCTGCCCTGTGTAATGCTCTTTGTAATGCTGGGGCCAAGATACCTGACACTAGTGATGATTTACCTGAGCCTGAAACTCCAGTAACTGCAGTCATACAACCTAAGGGAAATGTTGCATTAATAGATTGCAAATTGTTGTGCCTAGCACCCTTAACTTTGATTTTATGCTTGGTTGGTTTTTTCCGCTTTTCGGGAACTGGTATGGTTTTTTTCCCGCTAAGATATGCTCCAGTAATCGATTCAGGATTTTTCATAACCTCTTCTGGAGGGCCGTTAGCAACTATCATACCACCCTCTAGGCCAGCTCCGGGACCAAGGTCACAAAGCCAATCTGCTTGGCGAAGGGTATCTTCATCGTGTTCGACAACAATCAGTGTATTACCTAAATCACTTAATTCTCTTAATGTCTCAAGAAGCTTTGAATTATCTCTTTGGTGAAGCCCGATTGATGGTTCGTCTAGCACATACATCACGCCAGTCAATCGACTGCCAATTTGTGTAGCTAGCCGTATTCTTTGGCTCTCTCCACCAGATAATGTGTTGGCCTTCCGATCTAAGGTTAGGTAATCTAGTCCTACGCTATTGAGGAAATCGAGTCTATTTTCAACTTCTTTCATTATCTCATTACCAATAAATAAACTCTTCTCGTCCAATATTTCTAATTGGTCTGCATATGATTCTGGAGGGCCGCTTTCGTGCTCAGGTCGCCAAGCTCTTACTAATTCTAAACTTTCATGAATAGAACAGGATGAAACTTCTGGGAGGCGTATACCTCCTACAGTAACATAGCGTGCAGCCGCGTTGAGTTTCTCACCATTACATTCTGAGCATGGAAGGTCGGTCATACAGCTAATCAAACGATTTCTAGTTCTGTCAGAAGATGTTTCAGTGTAGGTTTTCTCTAATCTAGGAATTATTCCTTCCCATGGTCGGTTCATCTTGTACACCGAGCCATTATCTGACTCAAAGTGGAAATTAATCACAGTTGAGCCCGACCCATGTAACAAAATATCTTGCTCATCATCTGATAATAATTTGAATGGGACATGGGATGGGATGTTGTAATAATCAGCTACTTGCTCGAGTAAGCGGCGGTACCAGGATGGTGACATAGAACGTTTCCAAGGTCTAACACAGCCATTACTTATCGACATCTCATAATCTATTATTAGTTCGGTATTAAATTGTCTTTGAACACCTAGACCTTGACAACTACTGCACGCCCCTAGTGGAGAATTGAATGAAAATACCCTGGGAGATAATTCTGGCATGAAGGCTCCGTGATCTGGACAAGCGAAATCCTCGGACCAAGCAATTGTTTCTCCAACTTGATTAATCCTAGACCTGCTGCCTTTCGGCAGTTCTAGATTTTCTGAAGGGCCCTTCAAACTTTCAATAGCAATGGTGCCCCCACCTAAACGGATGGCTGATTCTACCGCTTCAGTTAATCTTTGATGGGATTTTCTTCGACAAACAAAGCGGTCAATTCTAACGTCGATATCGTGGCGAAAATTTTTGTCTAATACTGGCGGGGATTCGAATTCTGCATCATGGCCATTGACCCTACCATTCAGGAAACCTTGTTCGACTAATTGTCTGAATAAATCTTGATGTGTACCCTTCCTAGCCCGAATTACTGGTGACCAAACGGAAATTGTGTGTTCTTCGAGGTTCCAAAATATGTCGTCGACTATTTCTTGAACAGTTCTTCTAGCTACTTCTCTGCCACATGTTGGGCAGTGTGGTTTGCCGATTCTTGCCCAAAGCAGCCTTAGATAATCTTGGATTTCGGTTACTGTGGCAACTGTTGACCTTGGATTGTGACTACCTTGTTTTTGATCGATAGATATTGCCGGTGACAACCCTTCTATACCGTCGCAATCGGCTTTTTTCATCTGACCGATAAATTGTCTTGCGTATGAGGACAGACTCTCCACATATCTCCTTTGACCCTCTGCATATAATGTATCGAAGGCAAGGCTAGACTTACCCGAACCAGATACTCCAGAAACTACAACAAACTTACCTCTTGGCAACTTAACGTCAACATTTTTTAAATTGTGAGTTCTTGCTCCTCGAACGGTAATCCAATCTTGATTGTCACTCATAATAACACCATAACCACGATTGGATGTCGAGAGTTCAAGAAGTCCTCTATTTGAATTGATGGTTATCCTCATATTTTGGCAAATGGTGGTTGTGATTCAAATCTAACCGGCTCATCTGTTGCTGGGTGAAGGAATTCTAGCGATGTTGCATGTAAACATATACGGCCAAATGGATTGGATTCGGCCTCGTGTAATTTATCACCAACTATTGGGCAGCCAAGTTCTTTCATAGCCATTCTAATTTGATGTCTTCGACCGGTTTCAATCATTACTCTAATTAGTGATGCTTGGTCGTTTTGTTGGACTACTTCCCAATGTGTTATGGCAAGTTTTGCGTCTTTGTGTTTAGAGTTAACCAGCCTAATATTGAGGTGTTTGTCTTCCATGAGGTAATGTTCTACTGTGCCAGATTTTTCAAGTGGCTGGCCTTCTACCATGGCATGATAAATCCGGTAAACTTGACGTTGGGAAAATTGTTCCTGAAGATATTCTTTGGATTGTTTGTTTTTTGACAACAACATAATCCCCGAGGTTTCTTTATCCAGTCGATGGACAATGTAGCACCAAGATTTGTTATCTTGTTGTTGTAGATAGTCGACACATTTCCCGTGTAGAGTTTTTATCTCAAGTTTATCTGTTGCTACTGAGAGTAATTTTGCTGGCTTTTCCACAACCAATATGTCTTCATCTTCATAGATTATTTCAATATCTAATTTTTTTAATTCTTTTAGTGGTTTGTCTGTTTGTAGTATCTTGTTATTGCGATCTAATAATTCAAATTTATCGTTTAGTACGAGTGGTTGTTTAGCTTTAAAAACCACCGTATCATTGATTTTTACCCGGCCTTCAGATAACATTTTCCTTAATTTATTGTTGGTCGTTTGAGGGAGTTGTAGTTTTAAAAATTCTAACAAAGTTATTGTCTCAGTAATCTTTTTTTCCATTAATTCACACGTCCTAGAATAACATTATTTGGCAGTTATCGCCTTGTTTACCGTTGGCTTCTGGCCCAAGTATTGTCAACCCATCACTCATAGCAATTCCAGCAATGTTGCCTGAACCTTGATGGCCTTTTAGGCGAGCGATTGTCTTACCTTGATTATGAAATAATTCTACTCTTCTAAAAGTGGTAAACCCTTCAACAACTTTGATGTCGTTATCTAGGGTTGCTTGAATTATTTGGTTTCTTGGGTTTTTTGAATTTGTCAAGGACATTAACCAATCCATTACTATTACACGAAACACTACGTGGCTACTAACAGGATTGCCTGGTAATCCAAATATTGGAGTACTTGCCCACCTGCCAAATATTGGTGGTGAGCCTGGGCGCATTTTTACTCGCCAAAAATTAATCTTACCCTCACTTTGCATAATTATTCTAACAAAATCTCGATCTCCCATAGATACACCTCCTGAAGTTATTATCAAATCGTGATCCTTAGCAGCGAGGTTTAGGGTTTCTCTTAGGGTTTCTAAATTGTCAACCACAGTCGGAAAACGTGTTGCTTCATGCCCTAGAGAAGTTATTAGCGCACTTAACCCATAGGAGTTTGATTCATAAATCTCACCATAACTTAACTCTTCGTTAAGCGATTTTAATTCATCTCCAGTAGGTATTATGGCGACTTTTAATTTTTGATAAACTGTTAATTTATTTACCCCTGCTGCCGCACAAAGTGATATTTTCTCTGGGGTTAGAATTTCTCCAGGTTCGAATAGTACTGAATTTACGGTGAAATTTTCTCCTTGTTTTCTGATAAAATGTGGTTTTGATTGTTCATTTAGAGTGACCTTTTCACCATTTATTACACACTTTTCAATAGGAATGATTGAATCTGCGCCTTCTGGGATTGGTGCTCCAGTCATTATTTTCATGGCTTGGCCAGATGATAATTTTGGTAAATCGTTACTTCCAGCATTTGAAACACCAATTATCGATAGTTCTACTGATTTGGATGATGTTTCTGAAAAAATAACCGCGAAGCCGTCCATAGCTGAATTATCAAATGGTGGATCGTTGACTTTTGCCACTACGTTGCTAGCGATTATTCTGTTAAGAGAATCGTCAATAGATACTTCTTCTGTGGACAAAGAAATTTTATTGTTTTGGCAAATCTTCCTTGCTTCATCTAGAGAGACAAAGTATGGATATGGTTTGGCCATAGTTACCCCAAAACAAAATTTACTTTGATATTATGGAATGATTTGGGGGTAAAATTGCAGTACGAGTTATATTTTTTGTTGGGGGGGTTGTTAATTGTCTCCGCGTTGTACTCAAGTGTTGGCCATGGTGGTGCTTCTGGATATCTAGCATTACTGTCATTATCCAGCTACGGTGCGATGAGTTCGATTTGGTTAAAGCAGCATGTTTGGGTAATGAATGTAGTAGTTGCTTCAATCGCCTTTTTCCACTATAATAAAAGCGGCCACCATAACATAAAGTTGACTATCCCATTCATATTAGCAAGTATTCCAATGGCTTTGATTGGTGGAATGCTGGCTATCGATGGTAATATGTATGATTTATTGCTTTCAATAACTTTGGTTTGGGCATCTTATAAAATTATTAACTTTAGTTCTCATAAAATCAGTAATAATGCACTACCAAACACCTTTGAACCTTATTTTTGGGGTGGGGGTATTGGTTTTTTAAGTGGATTAATTGGAATTGGTGGAGGGATTTTTTTATCTCCTATCTTGTTGCTAAAAGGGTGGGCGAATGTCAAAACTGCTGCTGCAACTGCTGCATTATTTATCGTGGTTAATTCTATTTCTGGCCTCGCTGGTACTGCAATATCTGGTAACCTAGATCTAGATTTCTCATTGCTTGGTCTGTTCTTGATTACCATTGCTTTAGGTGGGTATGTTGGGTCAAAATATGGTGCAAAGCATGCATCGAACTCAGTTGTTAGGAAATTGTTAGCAATAGTCCTTATATTTGCAGCTACAAAACGTATTATCGAATTATTTTAATAATTGTTAATATATTGTTGATTAAACAAGTGTATTCAAATGGGCAACCTAGTTGGAATAAACATGGCCGAAGGTAAGACTGCTATCATTACCGGTATTACGGGACAGGATGGTTCATACCTAGCAGAATTGTTATTGGCAAAGGGTTACCAAGTCTTTGGACTGGTTAGACGAACTAGTCAGCCTACTCAAGGACGTAATTTGATTAATCACTTAATGGAAAATGAATGTTTTCACTTAGTTAATGGTGATCTGACAGACCAGTCAAGCATCGATAATGCAGTAAAGGAAATTCAACCTGATGAATTTTATAATTTAGGCGCTCAATCTTTTGTGCCGGAATCATGGAGATCACCAACTATGACTGCTGATGTTACCGGCCTTGGAGCACTGCGATGTCTAGAAGCGATTAAATTGGTAAAACCGGATTGTAAATTTTATCAAGCAGGGTCATCTGAACAATTTGGCGATGTAAGGGAAATTCCACAAAATGAATTAACTCCCTTCTACCCAAGAAGCCCATATGGATGTGCCAAAGTATTCGCTTATGATATTACTCGAAACTATCGTGAATCGTACGGCTTATTTGCCTGCACTGGAATTCTATTTAACCATGAAAGTCCGCGACGTGGCCTAGAATTTGTTACTCGAAAGGTAACGATGACGGCAGCAAGAATTGCAGAGGGTTTGGATGAATTTTTGTCAATTGGTAATGTTAAAGCAAAACGTGATTGGGGATTTGCTGGTGATTATGTAGAAATGCAGTGGCGTATGTTGCAACAAGATGAACCTGAAGATTTTGTGATAGCTACTGGTGAAACAAATAGCGTTCAAGATATGATCAGTTTAGCATTCAAACGGGTTGGTATGATATTAACTTGGACAGGTGAAGGAGTTGATACTATTGCATCGGACCAAAACGGAATTACTAGAGTTAAGACCAATCCTAAGTTTTTCAGGCCCGCGGAAGTTGATTTATTGATAGGAGATTACTCTCTTGCTGCGGAAAAATTAGGCTGGACCCCCACAACGAGTTTTGAGCAACTTGTCAATATAATGGTTGATAGTGATGTTAAAATTGTCAAGGAAGCTTTGGCTAATGGTCAGTTACCACCAGTACCACCAGCTTAACTTTGTAGAATCTGGTGAATCTTTTCTGCTTGTTGTTTTGGTGATAATTTTAGTTCTAATATTCTATCCCGGCCAAAATTAGACCAATTCTTCCGGTTTTCTGGGTCGCGTGCTTGGTTTAATGCTGCATGCCATTCTCTAGTACTACCCCTAGGAATAAGCCTACCGCACTTACCATCAACTATTGTGTCTCTAAAGCCCCCTTCATCAACAAATATCGCTGGTGTTCCGATTGAAAAGGCCTCTATTGGAGTTAGTCCGAACGGTTCTTTGTGAGCCATACTAACTATAGCAAGTGCATCAGACATTAGTTTCGCTAATTCAATAGATGAGAGTTTGGGGGCAACCCATAATTCTACTGAATTATTTTTTGCGTGAACTCGTAATTGGCTTTTTTCAGCATCGTTGCCGCCACCAACGTGGGCTAAGGAAATTCCAGTTCCAGAAAGCATCGATATAGTTTCCATTGTTCCTTTAGCCCAGTTTGCTGTACCAATTGTAACAACATACTCAGCTTGGGTTGATTGTTTTATTGGGTTGGTTGTATCTCCAACTTCATTAGAATACTCATCTTGGTCTACACATGGATGTAATACATCACATTTTATTCTGTAAACATCCCTTGAACGTTGAGCAGAGTAAGAAGAGTTGCCACTAACAAAAAAGGATGGGTTGCTAGCAAACTTTCTAACTATTGATAGATCGTTTTTCCGACCTTTAGAGAGAATTATGTTAGTGATTATTGATGGACGTTTTAGTTTCCCGTTTAATTTTCTATGAAGTGAATCTTCATGATATCCCCTGTGGGGCTCATGAAGATATAGGTGTGCGATTTTGTTTTTGGGAATCATTTCCATTATCGCAAGATAACCATCTCCACTAACGATATGAAAATAATCAAAATTATCGATTGTTTCAATTAGACCTTCACACATCCTCCAATGTTTTCTCGAAGATTTATGAACACCGTCAAAAATTTGTGAAATTGGAGAGTTTGGTGGACTCCAGGGTGTTAACGGCGAAAAAATTTGGATGTTGTTTTCCTGACATATCTTTGATAACTTTACTGATGGGTTTAGTGTTGCAACACTCACATCATACCATTGTTGTAAATGAGGTAAGCATCTGATAAGATCTCTTTCCGCGCCACCCATGCGGTTGATGTCACCTTTAGCGACAAGAAGGCTCGGCTTGATGTCGCTCATGTCATCGGGTAAATGTGACAACTATATTTTAACAACTATCAAAATGTTGTTTTTATTTAGTAAATATTATTCCGTCATCGCCTTCATTGTCATTGTACATTTGTTTAAGCATTACACCACCAATATCTACTGGATGTGTTTCATTTTTGCTTGGAATGGTTAGTTTGGTGAAATGTTTAGGGATTAGTGATAAGAATTGTTCTACAGATACATCAGC
>CESI01029616.1_pt1 | contig 15512 bp, 11 predicted proteins | sample 356301 | NCBI WGS metagenome assembly CESI01 (sample SAMEA2621423, study PRJEB7988) | marine metagenome | biome: marine biome (ENVO:00000447); feature: deep chlorophyll maximum layer (ENVO:xxxxxxxx); material: "saline water (ENVO:00002010), including plankton (ENVO:xxxxxxxx)" | depth 40 m | reverse complement strand
AGGGAAAGAAGGCATCAGAGGCCATCACTGCTCCGACGACTTCAAGGTCAGCATGCTCTGCTTTAATATAATGCTGGGTTTTTGCTAAGCTGCTGTATCGCGCAATTTGCTGTATGACACGAGTATGCACACCCCATTCGGTCAGCATTGTTTAATCAGGCTCTACCCTTCATCCAAACAGTGCTGGCAGGCCAAGTGAGAATATTGGGAACGCGGTAATTAACATCAATACGGCGATCATCGCCCCATAAAATGGCCAGATCGAGCGGACACTTTTCTCAATGGGTATATCACCAACCGCACAACCAACGAACAGTACAGACCCGATTGGTGGTGTTACCAGGCCAATGCCGAGATTGAGAATCAGGACCACGCCAAACTGCACCGGGTCCATTCCAAGTTGCGTGGCCACCGGCAGGAAGATTGGCGTGGTGATGATTATCAACGGTGACATATCCATGAACGTGCCGAGCGTCAGCAGAATCAGATTAATGATCAGCATCACCACCAGTGGGTTCTCGCTGATGCTCAATAAGGCTTCCGACATTCGTAGCGGTACTTCGGCAACAGCCATCAGCCAGCCGAAGGCAGATGCCGAAGCAATGATCAGCATGACAATGGCAGTTGTTTTGACGGCATTGCGGGTGGCGAGAATAAAACCGGGCCAGTCCAGACTGCGATAGACAAACGCTGCAATGAACACGGTGTAAACAACCGCGATTGCAGATGACTCTGTGGCGGTAAAGATGCCCGACAAAATACCTCCAACGATGATAACGGCTGACAAAAGACCGGGCAGGGCACGCATAAACGCCACGCCCATCGGCCGCCATCCCGGGAAGGTTCCACTGGGGTAGCCGCGCTTAACCGCAATCATGTAGGTGACGACCATCAGCGCCAGGCCCAGCATTATGCCCGGTACAATTCCGGCGAGAAACAGCGATATAATCGATACGCCGCCGCCAGCAGCAATAGAGTAAATAATCATGTTGTGTGATGGCGGGATCAACAGGCCGGTGGTTGAGGCAGTCACCGTGACGTTGACCGCAAAGTCGTCATCATACCCATTCTGTTTCATGATCGGCACAAGGGTCGAGCCCATCGCTGAGACGCTGGCGACCGCAGACCCAGATACGGCGCCGAACATCATGCAGGAAAAGACGCTGACATGGCCCAGGCCACCTTTCAGCCTGCCCAGCATCGATTCTGCCAGGCGCACCAGTTTTTCAGCAATACCCGATTGATTCATCAGCTCACCGGCATAGATAAAAAACGGTATCGCCAACAAAGCAAATACATCGATGCCCGCGGCCATGCGTTGAAACGCGACCACCGTCGGAATATCGAGATACAAAAGTGTTGCCAGCGATGCCAGGCCGAGACAGAACGCGACCGGCACACCAATGATGAGCAGAAAGATAAAGGATCCAAAAAGTACTACTAGTTCCATGGGTTATTTGCTCCCTTATCTTTTAAAGCAATAGTGCATCGTACAAATGTGAACACTACGATCAGTACGCCGCATATAACGAATGGCCAGTAAGCCACCGAACGGGAAATACCTAGTGTGGGCATGATGTGAGACTGTGTATATTCAATCAGCCGCATTCCATTCCAGGCCATGGTGGCGCCGAATATCAGGACCAGACCCTGACCAAGCACATACGCGGCAGTCTTGAATCGTGCCGGTAGCTTTGAAACGACAAACCTGAAGCCGAGGTGAAATTCCTCGTAAACACCCACGGCGGCTGCCAGCAATACGAAGTACAACATGGTGATCAGGGCCACCGACTCGGACCAGACCGGGCTCGCGTTCAGTACGTAACGACCGAAGACCTGCCAGGTGATCACAATCGTCATGATCACCAGGCCCAGTGAGGCAACTTTTGCCGCAATATTGGCGAGGCTTTCGGCAATTCGGTCGACACCCTGTTTTTCATGTACATTATTATTCAACGGCATGTATTCTCTCCACCAGTTTGCGTAACTCCGGCTCTTGCAGATATTCTTCGTATAAGGGTTCCATCGCGTCCATAAAGGGTTGTTTATCAATGTTATAAACGATGTCGACCCCGGCCGCGACCATCGCCTCATGAGAAGCAGCCACTCGCGCATCCCAAAGACGTCGCATGGTCACGACAGAGTCCTTCGCGGCCTGTCGAAGTAGCTGTTGATCCGTAATTGAGAGTTTTTCCCATCGGTAGCGCGACATGACCAGCACCTCGGGCACCATTACGTGTTGGGTAAGGCTATAGAAATGCGCTACTTCAAAATGCCGAGAAGAGTCAAAGGAAGGCCAGTTGTTTTCTGCACCATCGATCGTGCCCAGAGCCAGAGACTCGTAAACCTGGCCATAGCTCATCGGGGTGGCGTTGCCACCGAGTGCGGCGATCATGTCCACAAAGATGTCCGAGTTCATTACGCGGATCTTCATGCCTTCCATGTCGGCAGGACTGTGAATGGGACGCTGAGTGTTGTACATACTCCTGGCACCGGAATCATAAAACGCTAGGCCAATTAGCCCGTGAGGTTCCAGGGTGGCAAGAATCTCATCACCGATCGATCCGTCCACCACCTTGCGCATATGTTCCGTGGAACGAAACAGGAATGGTAGTGACAGGACCCCGGTTAAGGGAGCGATTGAATTCATCGGAGCGAGGCTAGTTCGATTGATATCGATACCACCAAATATGGTAATTTCCAGGGTAGCTTTTTCTGCTCCCAACTGTGCGCCGGAGTACATTTTTAAATTGATTCGGCCATTGGTCTGCTGCGCAAGTTGCTTTGCCATGGATTGGACGGCTAGCACGGTTGGATAGTCAGCCGGGTGCAGGTCAGCCGCGCGGAGATTGACAGTCTCTACTGCCATCAATGACGAAACAGGAACCAGAATAACTAATCCAACCGTGAGGCAGAGCGAATAAATTCGGGTGACAATTCGTTTTAATTTCATTACTTGTCTATCCGGTAGGCTTGTCTTAAAAGCTTGGAGGTAAGATCAAAAGCCAGCCCGAATGCATCAACCGTTTTTAAGCATTGTTTGACAACCAATTTGGCTAGGTATGAGTAGTCGACACGCCGGGCAACGTCGTGCCGGATCGTAATCAGTAACATGCTAGCCTCTAGGGCAGCATCCTTGATCGCCGCTTCGCGTTTTCGAGAGGTGCGTTGCTTGTTTTCACCCATGAAGATTCTCTTTTGTATTTGATTGAATTCTATCGCAAAAAGCCTGCTAATTTATCCCAGTCGACACTCTCTCCATCATAAGCGCTGACTAGCGGCTACTTCAATGCTCACTCATCCTGCAATTCAGTATATAAATAACGTTAAGGATATAATAATATCTACCTTTTGCCCGCTTCATACAGCGTATCATTAGTTAGCGTTATCATTGTGTTTACTAGATCATACATTGGGAGGTGTTGCAATATTTGACTGTCAATATCCTAATCAATCTAATGATTAGAAAAATACGATTTCTCCTGAAAAATATACTTAAAGCAATATAACTAATTGTATTTAATAGTTAAAAAAATAAATTATTTGTTCAGCCATAGTCTCGATTCCGATATTACCGGGAAAATCAAACCGTAGTCCACTGTTTGTCCTATATCCTCTTAAAACTTGCAATAAATTGATACACCCGATATATTATGATAACGTTAACTTGTCTACTAAAACGCTATAACAAGGTGGCATCAGATGCAGTTCCTTGGTCTTAACTTGCTTTGTTCGCATTTACCAATGTGGGAGTATAAAACGCCATGTCTAAATCGAGATTTACAAAAAGACCCATAAACCTGAATTTTCTTCTTCTTGTAGCCACATGTTCAGCCGCGATATTTGCGCAATCTCTGGTCTTCGCGCAAGACGATCAGAGTGCTGACGATCAGAATATAGCTGAAGGACCCATCATTGAAGAGGTAAAGGTCACAGGTATTCGCCGTAGTCTAGATTACGCAGCAGCAGTCAAGCGCGAATCTAACTCTGTTGTCGATGCGCTGCTGGCGCAGGATATCGGCCTGTTTTCAGATAACAACATAGGTGAGGCACTAGGGCGTGTTCCCGGTGTTTTGGTTGAGCGCGATGCGGGTGAAGGATTCCGTATCAGTATCCGTGGCCTGGGTCCTCGATTCGTTCGTACAACTGTCAACGGACGCACGGCCCTGTCACCGGCCGGGGGCGAATATTCCGGTGGCGAAGATGCCCGTGGTTTCACCTATAACATCATGCCATCAGAAGTCATCTCAGCAGTGAGAGTTCTTAAGAGCACCCAGTCCAGGGATATCGAAGGCGGCATTGGTGGCGTCGTCGATCTTGAGACCAACCGGCCGTTGGACTTTGCTGATAGACAGGAGCAAGATTTTTATGTATCCGGCACATTGCGGGCAAGCTATAACGATCTTCTGGAAGATACCATGCCTAGGGCGTCTGTCTTTCTTAATAATAAGTTTAATGATAACTTCGGTGTCTATTTTGGTGCGGTCTATGATGATCAAGACCGTGTTGACAACCTGAGTGAATCACAAAATTTGCGGACTCGTGATATTGACCTCAAGGCAGGTACATTACTGAACGGGGAGTTACTCACCGAAGACCTGAGCAATCAGGATTACAGTCTTTTCAGCGGAGTCAGATACCAGGGTCAGGAAATCCTTAGGGACAGGCAAACATATATTCTCGGTGCCCAGTGGCAGGAAGGCAACTGGGACGTCAATTTCGACTGGACCGCAGGGTTCGAGGAAGAAATCAGAGATGATAAGAGGTATTGGACGAACCCCGAACAATACGCGAGGGCAAACGAGCAAGACCTAACATCCATTACGGTAGATTATGGTGATGCGACTTCCGGACAGACGTATAATACCATGGGCACCGTTACTGGCTTTGAATGGGCGCTAGGGTCAAGTGGGAAAAAGATGCGACAAAATGTGGTCGCACCCCTGTACCGCCTACTTCCTCGAGATTCCGAGATCAACGTCGGTGGCTTCAATGTGAAATGGAGTAATGACGTCTGGACTGTTTCCGGTGATATTGGTCATGCCAGTCAGGACAATGTGAGAGTTCTCGAGCGAATTCGCAACAGGTTAGATCCAGATAATCCCAGATTTGTGAACGGCACCAGCGGAAGTTTTGACATCAGCAGCGGTGTTCCGATCGTGCAGGTTTACGATTCGTTTGGTGATTTTGTTGACCCGTTGGATAGCTCAGTCGTGTACCTCAACCTGCTTGAACGTTCTATCACACATGAACAGGCGGAGGACTCGAGTGCTCGGCTTGATTTTAACGTGGCCTTAGGAGAAGGTGCTGGCGGCGGTGTAATTTCCTTCGTCGACTCAATTGATTTCGGTGTCGCCTATAATGATATGCAGTTCAGGCGTGATATGGTTCATAAGGGCGCCACAGAAAGTGACTTCGATACGAGCCTCCTTGCGGATGTTATGGTCGGCAACCTTTTGCCTGACTACAACACACCTGGATTTGTTAATGAATTCGCGATTTGGGATATCCGTGATCCTCAGTTCAACGTTTTCCTGGATGATCCCGATGGTTACCAGTTGCTCCATGACGACAGTTTCGACGTTACGGAAGAAACTACTGCCGCCTTTGCCCAGTTCAATTTTGCGGGTGGAGATCGATATCCATACCGTGGCAATGTTGGTATGAGATACACATCTACGGATCAGACCAACCGTGGCTGGATTGGTCAAGGTGAGGGGGCTAAATTTGTTCCGGCCGATCCCAACAATCCTTTAGTCACATCCACCCGTTCATACAATGATTGGCTACCGAGTTTTAACATGGCCCTGGATCTATCTGAAGAATGGGTCATCCGGTTTGCTGCAAACAAGACCTTTACTCGGCCCGATCCGATCGATATGTCTGCCCGCGTCAGTATCAGAGATCTGGATGAGGCGGACGAAGATAGAGCTAGTGGTGGCAACCCTGATCTGTTGCCTTACTCGACTATTAGCTCCGATATGGCATTGGAATGGTATCCGGAAACCGGAGGATCGTATGGCGCCGGACTCTTCTATAAGGACCTCGAAGGTTTTATTGCCTCGGGTAACAGCGACGAGGATCTGCTGATCGAAGGCCAGCTGCGGGTATTTGATGTCAGCCGTCCCGTTAACACTGATGGCGGTACGATCACGGGTATTGAATTACAGTTCCATACACCGCTGGATTTCTTGCCCGGCTTCTGGCAGTACTTTGGCGTCAACGGGAGTTATACCTTCGTTGATGCGGAAATGGATGCGGTCGTACCCAGCAGAAATGTTCCGGTTTCATTGCGGGGAACATCTGAAAATAGTGGCAACCTGGTCGTTTACTTTGAGAGGGAAAAGTTTGGTGCACGCGTGGCTGCTAATTACCGCAGCGCTTTCCTACACCAGGAGGCATCGGACACTGATAGGTTTGACGAATTTACCAATGGACGCACGATCATCGACCTGAACCTGGACTATCTAATTGGCGAGCGAACGAACATTCGATTCTCTGCTAACAATCTGACGAACGAACGTCGCAGCAGATACTGGGATACGCCGGGCCAGTACTATTCGAATGAAACGGATAATGGCCGTACATTCTCGTTCGAAGTCAGAATGGTCCTATAATTGAGATCGCTTAATTGGTAAGCAATGGAGAAAAGACGGCGCAACGCGCCGTCTTTTTCATCGATACACAGTGATAAAGCTCAATAATAAATTGCTGTTTTGCTATCTGGTTTTTTTCGCCCTCGTCGCCTGCAGCAACAATGAAATCGGTACTGGGGCCGTCAACACTGGGCCAGTCGCCGTTACCGGCCAAGAAAGCTCGAAAATAACAAGCCCGAACATTATCTATATCCTTACCGACGACCAGGGCTGGACCAGCGTCTCCTACCGCGAAGATCCCAACATGCTGGAATCGGCCAGTGACTTTATCGAAACGCCAAACATGGCTGCGCTGGCTGAGCAGGGACTGCGTTTTAGCAATGCTTACGCGCCCAACCCGATATGTGCGCCGACTCGGCACGCGGTGTTGTTTGGTCAGCGTTCGACCCGGCATGTCTATAATCAGGACGAAACATGGATTGACCGGGCGCCGCAATGGCTGACCATCCCGAAAGCGCTCAAGGCTGCCAATCCCCACTACCGAACAGCACACTTCGGTAAATGGCATATCGGCATGAGGGCGGAACAGGCCGGCTTCGATTTCTCGGATGGCCTGACCGACAATTCCGAAGGTGACCACACCGCTGATTTCATTTTCGACGGGTTGAAAAACGTGCCCCGCGACGTCATGGACGCCTGGAACCAGAAACACGGTGTTGAAATCAATCCACCCGACCCGGATGCTCGGGATCGCTCGGACACGTTTTATACCGACGAAGACCCGAAAACGGTGTTCAGCACGACAGTGCGGGCCTCAGATTTTATCCGCGAAGCGGTCAGGGACGACAAGCCTTTCTATGCCTATATCGCCCATTACGCAACCCACCGCATATTTTCTGCGCGCCAGGAAACTTACGAAAGGTTCAAGGCCAAGCAAGCTGGATCCCGCCACGACAATCCCGGCTGGGCGGCCATGGCCTACGACATGGACAGTGCCCTTGGCCTCATCATGGATCTGGTCAAGGAACTGGGGATCAGCGAGAACACCTATATCGTGGTGATGGGTGATAACGGTGGCATCGACTACTTGCCGCAGACCACTACAATCGACCGAGAGTTCAATATTCTCGGTACTCATCGTACTAATGTTGCTGCGCGCAACGCGCCGCTGCGTGGAGGCAAACACCATTTCTATGAAGGCGGTATCCGTGTACCCTTTATCGTCAAAGGCCCCGGCATTGATGTGGGCGTCGTTTCTCATGAACCCATTACTGGGGTAGACCTGTTGCCGACCTTTGCCCACCTTGCAGGCTACCAGCGCGAGTTTGCCGGTCCGCTTGATGGTGAAAGTTTTGCCGCCTTGCTCGATGGTGATGAAGCAACCGGATTCAAGCGTCGGGACCCGACCCTGATTTTCCACCAGGCCGGACGGCGTGTACCAAACAGTGCCGTGCGCGAGGGGCGCTGGAAACTGGTCAAGCACTGGGATGAGCCAAGCGAGGTCAAAGGCGAGGCTTTGCCCTATACCATCGAGCTGTATGATCTTGAGACGGATCTTGGCGAAAAACAAAACCTGTCAACGCTGCATCCGGATATTGCCAACGACCTCCACAACAAGCTTTTGCAACATATCGCCGAGACCAGCAGCGAATTCGAATTCAACGACCGGCCCAACCCGATGAATGTCATTATGGAACGCGAGGGGCTTCGGGCCAATGATGTGCGGCGGGTTCCGATCGACTACGTATCTCCCTACCAGGGACGAAAAACAGAATAGAGGCCTTTATTTCGAGGAAAGCCGAATGGACAGATGGAAATTTCTAAAAACGGCGGGAACATTGGTTGCCGGCAGCTGTCTGATACTGGGTGTTCTGACGAGAACGGCCCTGGCCGAGGAAGCCTACATTTGCCAGTTCAAGCACGACGGTAGTAATTTTAAAGTCATCGTCTCTACGGTACACACAAGTAATCACTTTGCCGTGACTGATGCTTACACCAAGGAAACCTGCACAACGGGACCCGATATCGAAATATCGCTGCGCTGTTTTGACCTAAAAACCCGCAAGGAACATACTCTGCTACAAATGCCGATGGACGGCGGTGGAGGAGGCAAGCCCAACACAGCACTTGACCAAAAAAATGGCGGTAGCTCCCATAAATTGGACCCACACCCCATCTGGAATTACGACTACACTAAGATGTGCCTGAACGGCTCGTCGGACGGATATCGCCAGGTGTTTGTTGCAGACCTCAAAACTGTTATCGGATGAACGCAGGAATCATTTTAATGAAAAAGACTCTCTCTTTAATAACTGTTCTTGCATTGTTGTTGTGTGCATGCACCGAAATTGCTGATGTCGCGGGAACCAAAAAAGCTGCGACCCATATCGAAGCTGAGCCGCTGCCGAATATCGTGCTGGTTATGGTTGATGATATGGGGTTCTCCGATATTAGCCCCTACGGTAGCGAAATAGCGACGCCCAATCTGGATAAGCTGGCAGGGGAGGGGATGGTGTTCAACCAGTTCCGCAACACCTCCAAGTGTTTCCCAACCAGGGCTGCTCTGATGACCGGACAATACGCTCAGCGTGTCGGAATGAGCACAAAACCCGAAGCCACCTTTCAGAATTACGCCAGCCTAGGTGATGTGCTCCGAACTGCGGGTTATGAAACCCTGATGGTTGGCAAACACCATGCCCTGGATAACCCCTATGACATGGGCTTCGACCATTACTGGGGCATGCGTGATGGTGCGGCCAACCACTTCAACCCGGGCTACCAAAGAGAAGGTGAAGCGTTTCCAGCTCAAAAGCGGCAGAACCAGCGTACCTTTTGTTTTGATGCCAAATGCGAGAAGCCTTACACGCCTGATTCCATGGACTATTACACCACGGATACTTTCACCGATTGGGCCATAGAGTTGTTGGGAAGGCATGAAGCCGAAAGCGATGAACAACCGTTCTTTATTTACCTATCTTACACGGCTCCTCACGACCCGATCCAGGCCTGGCCGGAAGATATTACGAAATACGAGGGTAAGTACGACGAGGGCTACGAGGCTATTGCAATGGCACGTTATCAGCGGCAGCTCGAATTGGGCATTATTAACGCCGACACCCATCCACGCTCTGAGGCCATGTACCGTTCCTGGGATGAACTGTCCTTGGAGCAGAAGGCAGACGAGGCTAGGGTAATGGCGGTTTACGGTGCAATGGTCGACAGCATCGATCAAAATATTGGGCGTCTTCTCCAGTATCTCGAGGACACCGGAGAGGCAGACAATACCTTAATCATGTTCCTTTCAGATAATGGTGCCTCGGCTGAAGAGGTAGATGTGGGTGACGGCGAGATCGGTGCCATAGACCGCTGGGCTTCCGTTGGCGGCCACTGGGCCAATGTGTCGAACGTGCCGTTTAAATCCTACAAAAACTCAAGTTTTGAAGGTGGAGTCGAAAGCCCATTTATCGTACGCTGGCCCGGAGTGGTTCCGGCAGGTGGTGCCGTCAATGAAACTTCGGCTCACCTGGTAGATATCATGGCGACGCTGGTGGACGTCACCGGGGCTGCATATCCGGATAACTTGAGGGGCGAAACGGTTGGTGGCATGGACGGTATTAGCCTGTTACCAGCATTTTCCAACGGCACGGTCGAACGCGGAAAGCCTGTGTTTTTCGAGTGGCGCAATGGCAGGGCAGTGGTCGACGGGCACTGGAAACTCTTGGTGCACAAAGCCCGTCCACAGGATGAGGAATCTGGCTTGTGGGATTTCTCCACCGGGGAGTGGGAGTTATATGATCTCAGCAAAGACCGAACGGAAACGAACAACCTGGCAGTTAACGATCCTGGAAAACTCGCCGAAATGCAGCAAAAGTTCGAACAATGGTGGGCAGAAGTTGAGCCGGCCATCGTGCAAACGGATGAGTAGCGATTCATTGAAGAGATACGGTGCATGGATTCTATTGTGGTTGATGGCCGGGTGTGCGAATACGGAGATTGGAATCGGCCCGAATGGCGTCGAGGGCGAGGCCCGGGACCATTTTCTGGAACTTGAGGCGCAGGACTGGCAAGAGGAATTTTATGATAAAGGGACTGGCGACTGGCATGGCAAATGGTCACTGGACGGGCTGAAGGCCACACTGACCAACAGTGCGGATGGCATGAATTTCCTAGCCGGACCCGTGCCTCGGGAGAATGCCAGCCATGCCGTACTCTGGACCCGGCAGAGCTTCACAGGTGATATCAAGATCGAGTATGAATACACGCGCACCGACGAGGCTACCCAGTACGTCAATATCTTATACATCCAGGCCACGGGTAGCGCAGAGCTTGGCCTGGCGAAAGACATATCCAAGTGGGCCAACTTGCGGACCGTACCCGCGATGTCGGTCTACTTCGGTAATATGCATACTTATCACATAAGTTATGCGGCCTACGGCCGCACGACTGCCACCAATAACTACGACTATATCCGTGCACGCCGTTACCGGCCCGACATGACTCCAAAGAAGAACGGTCCGATTCTCGATTCGAAAACCTTTGAATGGACGGGTCTTTTTGCACCGGGAGTTCCACACCAGATCACTGTCATAAAGCAGGGCAATGAGTTGTTCATGATGATCCGCAATGCTGACAAGGAATACTTGTGCCACTGGACCAACACGGATCAACCCGAGATCACAGAGGGAGCGATCGGCCTACGGCATATGTGGACACGCAGCGCTCGCTACCGGGATTTCAGCGTGTCTACGCTGCCGGATATACGCTGATTGCAACCGATAGGGCTCAACCCGACACCTTCGATAAGTTTTTCTGCCCTGCAGGTCTGGATAGCTCCACAACCGAGCAAATGTCATGGAAAACCAGTGTGCCGCGCAGGCTGGATGGGGTGCTTAAGATCTGTATTGAGCGCCACCTGAGAGTGGTCTGCATTTTCATAGCAAAATTTCTGACAGATCAACCACGAATACACGTCGTGTTCCGTTCAGCACACCATTAATGGCCACACGGGTATATGTGCTACGGTCCCACGCCGGGTGAAGATCCACTCGCATCTCTTTAGCCCGATTCATATCGTCATCAAAAAATCGCGTAACAGCGTCCATGCGAACCAACGTCTGTCTTTGGCCTTTTTCGAGGTCGAAAAAATGCAAAGGTGTTGTGCCATCACCAAATGCATCGGCTTCACGCGGGTAGACATCACTGATCATGAACCGCCCCCCCGGGTGAATGGACGGGTGGCCGTGATTGGCAGGGATCTCGGTGAATTTCTTTAGACCGGTACCGTCATAGCGAGCCTGGACGTACATCCAGCCATTGCCGTCGGTATCGAGGTTCATAAACACATGCTCACCATCCGGGTGCCAGTTTGGGTGGTTGCCACCCTTGTCGGCCCATTCGGATGCCGGAATCGCCACCCGGATGTCGTCCCCTTTGCGGGTCATGGTGATTAGCATGGGTTTGCGCTTTTTATCATTGTATGGCATGTAGCGAAGGACCAGCATGATGCGTTCAGACTGCGCATTCCACTTGACGTGAAATCCGTAAAAATCGCCCGGCCCATAACGACTCACATCGATCTTTGGTATGGCTTCATCAACGATCCGTTGATAGGACGCAACCATCCGGCTCTCACCGGTCAGAGTATTGGTGATATAAACACCATCGTTATCCACCAGGCCCTTGTTGACCGGGATGTACTCCTTAGGAACGATCACGCCATAGCCAGCCTGGGTTGCACCAATTCGTCGTAAACTGGTACTGACCACCCAGTTGCCATCGGGTGAAACTGAATAGACTGTGCCATTGAGTTTTTGCTTACTACCTCTAAAGGGATCCATCCTGATTCCATAAGGTATCCAGGTATCGGGATCGACATCATTAAAGAACAAATCATTATCACTAGCGCCCCACTGTACCTGGGCTCCGAGTTGCGTATCCCAGCCGATGGTCTCGGCGATAACCTTCTGTTCACCAGTGGTCAGGTCAACTAGTACAATTTCAGCGACATCGCCAGGTTCCGGTGGGCGGTCTTCGCGCGGCAAACTGGTCAGACCTAGGTAGCGTCCCGACGGACTGAATGGTGAAGACAGATGAAAGCGGTGGATACAGTTGTCCAAGTCGGGCGTGACACACCATATTGGAACTTTAGGGTCATAATCTGTATAGCGTGGAAACACGCCGTCTAGTTTATATCTCGATCCGGTGAGCTTTGAGCCGGAGTCAGTGGTACCCGGAGTGCCTCTAACCTCGATTGAACCATCAGTCGGTTCTGTGCAGCCACTCACTGCAAGTGTGGAAGCCATCGCGGACATACCTATCAAAAAATCACGTCTTTGCATTGAACCTCATCCTATTTTAATCAGTCCGTACAAGTATGTTCAATTTTCCGAGTAAACCTTCTCCCAGCGCATAAACTTGGATTGTTCATATGCACAAAATGATATAAACAGCATTGCAGTAATAAAAAGAAATATTTTTGACTATCTCATACTCACACTTTTTTCATTTTCATGCTGTTTACTGATTCATACTAATCTTTAACGTCTATTCCCGCTTTCGTGAGGATTTCCCTGAAATAATCATTGGTCACGTCGGAGCGTGTCACAGGGGATAGTGGTGCACTCACTTCAGGCAAATGATGTGCCAGTTGTTGTTTGATCTCGTTGTAGTCTATGTTGTCAGCCAGATTTACCCATTCATTGGGGTCGTTCTTGTGGTCATAAAGTTCTTCGCTGCCATCCGAGAAATAGATATAGCGGTAACGATCATCGCGGATGGCGTGGTTTCCGTACCCGTAAGAGGTCATTGCAACCTTGCCTGAAGTGTCAGCAGAACCTTCAAGGAGCGGCTTCAGGCTTGCACCCTCATTGTCTTCATTGGCAGGAAGACCCGCTAGATCAATCAGCGTTGGATACAGGTCGAGCAGGCTAGCTGGTGTGCCGATCACCTGGCCTTTAACGCCGCCGGGAGTCTTGAAAATCAACGGTACGCGGGTTGTTTCCTCCCATAGGCTATGCTTGGCAAAGCGGTTTTTCTCACCCAGGTGGTATCCGTGATCTCCCCACAATACTACGATGGTGTTGTCGGCGTACGGACTTGACTCCAGGGCCTTCAAAACCTCGCCAACATAGTGATCGACGAAACTGACGCTGGCCAGGTAGCCCTGTACCGCATTTGCCCACTCACCGTTTTCAATTACCCACTCGGTTGTAGGCATCATTGGCACTTCATGAAGCGCACGGCTGATCTCCGGAATATCATCAAAGTCCGTGGCCAGGTACGGCGGCATGGTCAGTGATTCCCGAGGGTGCATGTCAAACCACTTTTGCGGAGCATACCACGGTGCGTGAGGGCGGATAAAGCCAACCGTAAGGAAGAACGGGCTTGCATGCTCTTCGGCGAGCTTATCCTTTGCCCACATCGCCGATTTGTAGTCGATCATATCCTCGTCGTTTTTTGGAAATACCCCCCAGTCGGTGTTGGTACCGTCTCTGTCCCAGACAAATTCGTCTTGAGGGCGAGGTCCGAAGCCATTGATGCGTCCTCCATACTCCTGGATACTACCTTCGGGTGCACCGCTATGGAAGATCTTGCCAATTCCCATGGTTTTATAACCATTTTCAGCGAAATACTCGGTCATGAAGGTGATATTTTCGGTCGCCGGACTAGCCAGCTTAATATTTTTGTCACTCAGTTGGCCATAAATACCCGTGGTTGAAGGCCGCAGTCCCGTCATCACGCTGGCCCTAGATGGACCGCAGAGAGAAGCTGTCGCATGTGCGTTGGTAAAGAGCATACCTTCTGCCGCCAATTGATCTATGTTCGGTGTATTTGCATTGGGATGTCCGCCCATTACACCCACCCAGTCGTTGAGGTCATCCACGATAATCATCAGGACATTTTGTTTATGTGGCCCGAGGTTCGGTAATTCCTGTGCTTGTTCAGTTGTCTTCGATGTGGCATCACAGGCTGTGATGAGCACAAGACTGCTCAACACGCACAGGATTTTTGTCAAACTACTTCGGCGCATATTTATTCTCCTGCAATGCTGGTGGCTCTATCAGTTGTCATAACGCTGCACGACATATCGGGCCAGACGTCCATCGTAGGGCCGCTGGCTCAGGTCTTCGGGAATCAGTGCTTCGATGGCGGGTTTTAGGGTAGGGTCCAGTAAACCAGTTTCTAAGATAGTTTCCATGGCCTGCAGACGTACCATCAGGTTTTCACTTCGCAGCGTGGTATCCAGATAGATGATCGCGGCATCGGACTGGTCCAGGGTGATCAGGATCTCGGCTAATACGATCCCTGTCCAGGGTTTTACCTGGTCCAGTAAAGCTTCAATGACCGGCAATTTCGCTTGTGCGTCCTGACCCAGCAACAGGAGCCCAGTGGCTGCCCAGTAGCTTTTGACAGGGTGTCCGGACTGTAACTGCGTCAGGAACTTCTCCAGATTTCCACTGTTTCGGGAGCCCGCTACCTTCGCAAGATGGACGATTTCTTCAACAGGGTAATTCTCGCTCACAACGTAATCCCGGATCACACCGGTTTGGTCGAGTTCCATCAACATGGGCTCGGGGATCAGGCCGGCATCACGTTGTTCTATTTGCCAGTCTGTAAGGGCTTTGGACAACTCTGCCAGTTTGCTGACATATTCTAGTTTTGCGGACAGGTTTACCGTACCATGTGGGTCGCTTTGAATGTCGTAGAGTTCCTCGGCCGGGCGCGGCTCGAAAAAGGCGGACTGGACAGCATTCAGTTTTCCTGCCTCGTATTCGCGGACCCAGGATTGCATGAGCGGCGCTTTCCATAGGAAATCCAACCGTCGCCCGTAGGGACGGTGGGGGAGGTAATTGCGGGTGTAGCGATATTCTCCGTCGCTGACTGACCTGACGAGATTTCGCTTTTCATCCATGCGCC
>CESI01035247.1_pt1 | contig 15572 bp, 8 predicted proteins | sample 356301 | NCBI WGS metagenome assembly CESI01 (sample SAMEA2621423, study PRJEB7988) | marine metagenome | biome: marine biome (ENVO:00000447); feature: deep chlorophyll maximum layer (ENVO:xxxxxxxx); material: "saline water (ENVO:00002010), including plankton (ENVO:xxxxxxxx)" | depth 40 m | reverse complement strand
TAATTTTAAAATCTAAAGACTCAATATTCATCTAAAAAACACAATTTTAAATATATTCTTTCAATATATTGATTTTTTGTTGATAAATGATTTATAACCTTTCAAAAAAGAGGTTTAGTTTAATAAACTTAAGAGTGAAAGTTTTTAAATTTGCTAGATAATTTAACAAATCATATTCAGAATGATCAATTTCTTTGGAAACCCAAATAGCAAGGTATTTGCTGTTCAAACAACAGAAGAATTAAGTAAGGAAGATAAAACTAAACTAACTTGGTTATTTTCTTGCTCTGAGCTAATCTCAAAAGAAACTAATAAAGAAGTAGCATCTATAGATGATTTCTTTATTGGCCCAAGATCTGCAATGATAACTCCCTGGAGTACGAATGCTGTAGAAATAACAGAAAATATGGGAATTTCAGGTATTAAAAGGATAGAAGAATTTAATTATGTTGATAAAGACTTCACTGATTACGATGCTATGATCTTTCAAAAATTCTCTACTTTAGATCAAAATATATTTACCATAGATGTTCAACCAGAACCTATTTTTTTAATTGATGACATAGCTTCTTACAACACCAAAGAAGGGTTGGCTCTAAATGAAGAAGAAATCACATATTTAGAAGGTGTTTCTAAAAAAATTGATCGAAAACTAACAGATTCTGAAGTTTTTGGTTTCTCACAGGTAAACTCTGAACATTGTAGACACAAGATTTTTAATGGAACTTTTGTCATTGATGGTGTGGAAAAACCCACCTCTCTTTTCAAGATGATTAAAGAAACCTCTAAACAACACCCCAATGATATTGTCTCTGCTTATAAGGACAATGTTGCATTTATAAAAGGACCTTCTGTAGAACAATTTGCACCAAAAAGAGCAGACATTCCAGACTATTATAAAACAGAAAAATTTGATTCTGTAATTTCTTTAAAAGCAGAAACCCACAACTTCCCTACTACTGTTGAACCTTTTAATGGTGCAGCTACCGGATCTGGTGGTGAAATTAGAGATCGATTGGCTGGTGGAAAAGGGTCTCTGCCTTTAGCTGGAACTGCTGTTTACATGACATCTTACTCACGTCTAACTAAAGATCGATTTTGGGAACAAAAAATGAAAGAACGACATTGGTTATACCAAACTCCTATGGATATTTTAATAAAAGCATCAAATGGAGCCTCTGATTTTGGAAATAAGTTTGGGCAACCACTCATAACAGGATCTGTTTTAACTTTTGAACATGAAGAAAATTCTTCTTCTAGTGCATCAGCGTCAAGGAAACTTGGGTTTGATAAAGTGATTATGCAAGCTGGAGGTATTGGATATGGAAAAGCTAACCAAGCATTAAAAGATACTCCAAAAGAAGGTGACAAAATTGTCATTTTAGGTGGAGAAAACTATAGAATTGGTATGGGAGGAGCTGCAGTTTCCTCAGCAGACACAGGAGAATTTGCATCTGGAATTGAACTTAATGCTGTGCAAAGATCTAATCCTGAAATGCAAAAACGTGCTGCAAATGCAGTAAGAGGCATGATAGAAAGTGAAGAAAATTTTATAGTTTCAATCCATGATCATGGTGCAGGGGGCCATTTAAATTGTTTATCTGAATTAGTTGAGGATACAGGAGGTAAAATCAATTTAGATAAACTACCCGTTGGGGATCCTACATTATCTGCAAAAGAGATCATTGGGAACGAATCACAAGAAAGAATGGGCTTAGTTATAGCAGAGAAACATTCAGACACCCTTCAGAAAATAGCTGAAAGAGAACGCTCACCTATGTATAAAGTTGGGGAGGTTACTGGTAATAATAGATTCACTTTTGAATCTAAAACCAATGGAGACACCCCTATGGATTTGGCATTAGAGGATATGTTTGGAAGCTCTCCTAAAACGATAATGACTGATAAAACCATACAAAGAAATTATAAAAACCCTAGATATAAAACCAAAAATTTACATATTTATTTGGATCAAGTTTTACAATTAGAGGCAGTAGCTTGTAAAGATTGGTTAACAAATAAAGTAGATAGATGTGTAGGGGGTAAAGTTGCCAAACAACAATGTGTAGGACCTTTACAAATTCCTCTCAATAATGTTGGTGTTATGGCATTAGATTACAATGGTAAAGAAGGAGTAGCTACTTCTATTGGACATGCTCCCATAGCTGCTTTAATAGACCCCAAAGCTGGAAGTAGAAATGCTATTACTGAAGCACTAACAAATATGATTTGGGCCCCGTTGAAAGACAATTTAAAAAGTGTGTCTTTATCTGCAAACTGGATGTGGCCATGTAAAAACGAGGGTGAAGATGCTCGTCTTTACGAAGCTGTAGAAGCAATTTCAAAATTCTCAATTGAATTGGGAATTAATGTTCCTACCGGTAAAGATTCATTGTCTATGAAACAAAAGTATCCAAAAGAAGATGTAATTTCTCCTGGAACTGTTATCATATCCGCTGCAGGAAACTGTAATCAAATTAAAAAAGTTATTGAACCCGTTTTCAAACTTAATGGAGGGGATATATATTATATTAATGTTTCACAAGATTCGTTCAAATTAGGTGGCAGTTCTTTTAATCAAATTTTAAATACCATTGGTAATGAAGCTCCTGATGTGAAGAATTCAGCTTTTGTAAAAGATACATTTAACACTATTCAAAACCTAATCAAAGAAGATAGAATTTACTCAGGACATGATGTAGCTTCTGGAGGTTTAATTACAACCTTACTTGAAATGTGTTTTGCAGATAATAATATTGGGGCTAATATAGACCTTACCGCATTATCTGAAAATGATTCTATTAAGTTACTATTCTCTGAAAATACTGGAATTGTATTTCAGGGTGATGCTTCCATTGAAAAATATTTACAAGAAAATGCTATTGAGTTTTTTAAGATTGGGGAAGTTGTAAACAAAGGGACTGTAACACTAAAAAATAACGAAGACATCTTTAATTTTGATATTTCATCAATCAGAGACACTTGGTTTAAGACTTCTTATTTATTGGATCAAAAACAAACTTCAAATGGTTTAGCTGAACATCGATTCAAAAATTTCAAAAAACAACCTTTACAATTTAAATTCCCTTCTAATTTTTCAGGAAAACTTCCTAAAATAAATAGCAATCAACCAAGGCCAAAAGCAGCTATTATTCGTGAAAAAGGTAGTAATTCTGAACGTGAAATGGCAAACGCTATGTATTTAGCAGGTTTTGATGTTAAAGATGTTCACATGACAGATCTAATATCTGGGAGAGAAACATTAGAAGATATTCAATTTATTGGAGCTGTTGGCGGTTTTTCAAATTCTGATGTCCTTGGGTCTGCAAAAGGATGGGCTGGTGCATTCTTATATAATGAGAAAGCAAAAAAAGCACTAAAATCTTTTTTTGATAGAGAAGATACATTGAGTGTTGGGATATGTAATGGATGTCAGTTATGGATGGAATTGGGATTAATAAATCCAGAACATGAAAATCATGGAAAAATGACTTATAATGATTCTAAGAAGCACGAAAGTGCTTTTACATCTGTTAAAATTCAAGAAAACAATTCAGTGATGTTATCAAGCTTAGCAGGTAGTACACTTGGAGTTTGGATATCTCATGGTGAGGGTAAGTTTACCTTCCCCTACCCTGAAGATAATTATGATATTGTAGCCAAATATGCATATGACGCCTACCCACACAATCCAAACGGTTCTGATTTTAATACTGCCATGATGTGTGACAAGTCAGGGAGACATTTAGCTACCATGCCTCATATAGAAAGATCTACATATCAATGGAATTGGGCAAACTATGTAGAAAACAGAAAAGATGAAGTTTCTCCATGGATAGAGGCATTTATTAATGCTAGGCGTTGGTTTAATAAAAAATAGAATAATTTTTTTAATTTCTTATTTTTCTCAAAAAAAAAATAAATACTATTGTTTATAACAATTTTTTATTTAGATTTGTCTTGATTGATTTTTCATTTTTAGGGGTAAAAATTTTTACATCAATTATCTAGGCTTCAGCAATGAAGCCTATTTTTTTTTATCTTGCTCGTATATAAAATAATTATGACTGAAAAAATAACTCGAGTTTTTGATTGCTTAGAATATCAAAACAGCAACTATCCACAAAAGAAATCATTAGTTTATAAAGAAAATGGAAACTGGATAAGTTATTCTAGTCAAGAATTTATTTCAATTGCTAATCAAGTCAGTAGAGCATTATTAACCTTAGGAATAAAGCCAAATGATAAAATTGCAATTATTGTTCCTGTAAATCAACCTAAATGGCACTTCTTAGATATTGGAATCTTACAGATAGGTGCGCAAAATGTTCCTCTTTATGCTACATTATCTGAAAAAGATTATGAATATGTTTTAAATCATTCAGATTCTAAATATTGCTTTATTGCAGGAGATGAGATTTATGAAAAGGTTAAAGCTGTTCAAAGTAAAACTCAACTTAAAGAAATTTTTCGACTCGATGATAACTCAAAAATTGGATGGGATTCTTTTTTAGAGCTTGGAAAAAACAATAATTCTCAAGAAAAAGTTGAGGAAATTAAAAAGCAGATTAACCCACAAGACATAGCTACTATTATCTATACTTCTGGAACTACAGGAACACCAAAAGGAGTAATGCTATCGCATGAAAATATCGTTCAAAACATAAAAGTTACTGCAGATAGATTAGATCTTGTAGGTCCTGGTAAAAGAACTATTAGCTACCTTCCCGTAAGTCACGTCTTTGAAAGAGTATCAGGGTATTATTGTCAAATGATGGGAATCAGTATTTTTTTTGCAGAAAGTATAGAATTATTAGGAGATAATATAAGAGAGGTTAAACCTAATATGATAGCGGTAGTTCCAAGACTTTTAGAAAAAATATTTGATAAAATTGTAGACAAAGGAAGTAAATTATCAGGGGTAAAGAAAAAGCTTTTCTTCTGGGCGTTAAAACTTGGAGAACAATATGAACCTTATCATAAAAATGGATTTTGGTATCATTTTCAACTCAATATTGCCAGAAAATTAATTTTTGGAAAATGGCAAGAAGCTTTAGGAAATAATTTAGAATTTATGGTATCAGGTAGTGCTCCTCTTCAACCAAGGTTAATAAGAGTGTTTACAGCTGCAGGAATTCCAGTTTATGAAGGCTACGGAATGACTGAATCTTCTCCAGGAGCTACATTAAATGATTTAAGACACAATGGTTTAAAAATTGGAACTGTTGGCAAACCTCTCAAGGGCATTGAAATAAAAATTGCTGATGATGGAGAAATCTTAATGAAAGGACATTGTGTGATGCAAGGCTATTACAAGAGAGACGATTTAACCTCTGAAACCATAAAGAATGGATACCTCCACTCTGGAGATATTGGAGAAATTGATTCTGAAGGGTTTTTAAAAATTACTGATAGAAAGAAAGAAATTTTCAAAACTTCTGGAGGAAAATACATAGCACCAACTGTTATTGAAAGTGAATTAAAAAAATCTCGTTTTATAGATCAAGTTATGGTGATAGGTGAAGCACAAAAAATGCCTGCTGCACTTATTCAAATTAATTTTGAATATGCAAGAGAATGGGGGAAAAGAAATGGATATAAAATAGAAAACTTTCAAGAAAACAAAGATTTAAGGCAAAGAATTCAAAAAGAAATAGATGTTTGTAATAAAAACTTTGGAAATTGGGAACAAATAAAAGAGTTTGAAATTACAAAGGAAGAGTGGACAGCAACTTCAGGCCACTTAACTCCCACACTAAAAATGAAGAGAAAAATAATTTTAGAAAAACATAAAAATCTTTACAATAAAATATATAATCTTTAATATTAAAGGTCTTAAAATATCATATTGTAAATTCTATCGATTTTTCGTAATTTGGCGTAAATAATTTTAACAAAGAAAAATTTATGTCTTCAGAAATTACAAGAATATTTGACTTCCCATATTACTCTCAAAAAAAATATAATTTACAAAAATCATTAGTAACAAAATATGGAGACAAGTGGGTGTCAACATCTAATGAAGAATATATCAGTAAAGCTAATACAATTAGTAGAGCATTGCTCAGACTAGGAATAAAGCCTAATGATAAAGTTGCTGTAATATCTACGACCAATAGAACAGAATGGAATATTGTTGATATTGGTATTCTACAGACAGGTGCTCAAAATGTTCCTATATACCCAACAATATCTAAGGAAGATTATGAATATGTTTTAAACCATTCTGAATCCATTTATTGTTTTGTGTCAGATATTTCAATTGTAGAAAAAATCAATAAAATTAAAGGAAATACAAAACTCAAAGAAGTATATACTTTTGACGAGATATCTGATGAAAAAAATTGGGAAGAACTCTTAGAATTGGGAAAAGACACTTCTAATCAAAATGATGTTGAATCTAGAAAAGATGCTGTTAAAAGTGAAGATTTAGCAACGCTTATCTATACCTCTGGAACTACAGGAAGACCCAAAGGAGTAATGTTATCTCACGGAAATATTGTATCAAATGTTTTAACAAGTGAAGAAAGTGTTCCGTTGACCAAAGGAAATGATAAGGCACTAAGTTTTCTCCCAGTATGTCATATTTTTGAACGTATGATACTTTATTTATACCAATACTGTGGTGTAGAAATATATTTTGCTGAAGGGGTTGAAAAATTAGTAGAAAATTCACAAGAAGTAAAGCCTCATGTTATGACGGCTGTTCCAAGGTTATATGAAAAAATATATGACAGTATTGTCTTAAAAGGACAAGAATTAACTGGCATTAAAAAGAAATTGTTTTTTTGGGCCGTAGATCTTGGTTTAAAATATGAACCTTATGGTGCAAATGGTTGGTGGTATGAAAAACAATTAGGCTTGGCTCGTAAACTAATTTTCTCAAAATGGCAAGCTGCTTTAGGAGGAGAGCTTAAATTAATGGTTTCTGGAGCTTCTGCGTTACAGCAAAGATTAACAAGAGTTTTTACTGCAGCTGGAATGCCAATTATGGAAGGATATGGATTAACTGAAACGTCTCCAGTGACATCAGTTAGTTTTATGGAACAAAATGGTGTTCGTGGGTTTAGAGTTGGAACTGTAGGTAGAATTTTAAAAAATGTGGAAGTAAAAATTGCTGAAAATGGTGAGATTTTAGTAAAAGGGCCAAATGTAATGCAGGGGTATTACAAAGATCCTGAAAAAACAGCTGAAGTTATTAAAAACGGTTATTTTCACACCGGTGATAAAGGAGAAATAGACTCGGATGGATTTTTAAAAATTACAGGAAGAACAAAGGAAATGTTTAAAACCTCAGGAGGTAAATACATCGTTCCACCCCTACTTGAGGGAGAGTTAAAGCAATCTTTATTTATAGAACAAGTTATGGTTATTGGTGAAAATGAGAAAATGCCAGCTGCTCTAATACAACCAAACTTTGTTTTTATTAAAGATTGGATTGAAAGAAAAGGTCACAAAATTGGGACCTCTTGTGAGGAAATTGCTAATGCTCAAATTATCATCGATAGAATTCAGTTAGAAGTAGATCAATGTAACAAGAATTTTGGAAAATGGGAACAAATCAAAAAGTTTGAATTGACACCCAATGAGTGGACAATAGATGGAGGACATTTAACACCCACAATGAAAATGAAAAGAGAAATTATAAAAGAAAATTACAAAGACCTCTATGAAAAAATTTATAGAGGATAATTATCTAAAGCGCTGTTTTAACAGCGCTTTTTTATTGTATAAAAATTAAAACTTGAGAATCTTTATTTTTTTTCTTTCAAAAGTTCAGGAAATTTTTTCTTAAAACGCTTTAACCTTGGAATAGATACGTTTCTTACATAGCTATTGTAAGGATTCAGTTTCTCATAATTTTGATGATAGGATTCAGCCTCATAAAAAATAACATGTTTGGTTACCTCAGTAACAATTTTATTGTCATAAAATTCTTTATTTAACTTACGAACAGCCTTTTCAATAATCTCTTTCTCTTCTAAGGAATTATAAAAGGCAATTGATCTGTATTGACTTCCATAATCTGGGTGTTGTCCATTTTTGGTTGTTGGATCATGAGAACCAAAAAATACATCTACTAATATTTTGAAACTTACTCTTTGAGGATCATAATACACTGCAACTGCCTCAGCATGCCCAGTTCTACCTGTTCCAATGGTTTGATATGTAGGATTTTTTGTGTGACCTCCTGCATAACCCGAAATGGCTTCACTTACACCTTCTACACTTTCAAAAATAGCTTCTACACACCAAAAACAACCACTAGCAAAATATGCTACTTCGTCATTAGGGTTAATCTCTTGAATTACGACATCAGGTGTTTTGAATGATTCCTTAAAACTAAGAGAGATGGCTAAAAAAATTAACACACAAGTGAAAATAATATTCTTATTTACTTTCATATTTAAATTTATTTCAATGTTATTCTCAAAAGTAATTAATTCTTACAATTTGTTTACAACTTTAGTGTTTTGTTAAGAAAGCATATTGTAATTACTAGAGTAGATACTTACATTTGTTAGACAAAGATACGCAAACATATATGGAGCATTTTATAGTTTCTGCACGTAAATACAGACCACAAAATTTTGAGGATGTTGTTGGGCAACAAACGATCACAAACACGCTTCAAAATGCTATAAAAAACAACCATTTAGCACAAGCTTTACTTTTTACAGGACCAAGAGGAGTTGGAAAAACTTCCTGTGCTAGAATTTTAGCAAAAGAAATTAATCAGCAGAATTCAACTTCAGATGAAGAAGATTTTGCTTTTAATATTTTTGAATTAGATGCTGCTTCAAATAATTCAGTTGATGACATCAGGAGTTTAACAGAACAAGTAAGAATACCACCACAAACTGGTAATTATAAAGTCTATATTATAGATGAAGTTCATATGTTATCTCAAGCAGCTTTTAATGCTTTTTTAAAGACTTTAGAGGAACCTCCTGCCCATGCTATATTTATTTTAGCAACCACAGAAAAGCATAAAATTATTCCAACAATTTTATCGCGTTGTCAAATTTTTGATTTTAAACGCATTACTGTTTTAGATTCAAAAAACTTTTTAAAAACAATCTCAGAAAAAGAAGGCATTATTGCAGATGATGACGCACTTCATATTATTGCTCAAAAAGCAGATGGTGCAATGCGTGACGCTTTATCAATTTTTGACAGAGTTATAAGTTTTTCTGGAAATAAATTAACCAGAGAAGCGGTTACTCAAAACTTAAATGTTTTAGATTATGATACTTATTTTTCAATGACAGATTTGTTATTGGAAAATAAAATTCCAGAAGTTCTAAATAACTTCAACACTATTTTAGCTAAAGGTTTTGAAGGGCATCATTTTATTAGTGGGTTAGCCTCTCATTTTAGAGACGTATTGGTTGCAAAGGATAATTCTACGATCAAACTTCTTGAAGTTGGTGATAATGCCAAAAAGAAATACCTTGAGCAATCTTCCAAAGCGTCTATTTCTTTTCTCATACAATCTATAGAAAAAGCCAATCAATGTGACTTAAATTACAGGACTAGTAAAAATCAGCGCCTTCTTGTTGAGTTAACTTTAATGCAAATTGCCTCTATCACTTTTGATGGAGAAAAAAAAAAGTCAGCTAACTACATAATACCAGCAACATTTTTCACTTCAATATCTCCGATAAAAAAACAGGAAATCATAGAAAAATCAAAACCTATAAAAAAAGAGGTTTTAGAAAATTCTATGGAGAAAGTAGTTTCTGAAGCAAAAGAAATTACAAAGCCTCCAATTTTGCAAAACCTTAAAAGAAGAAATAACTCACTTTCCTTGAAAAGTATTCATCACAAGAAGGAACAGCAAAAGAAACCAAGTGAAATTAATTATGAAAATCATCCAAAAGATTCATTTTCTGAGGAAGATTTGCAAAAAATATGGAGTGAGTATCAAAAATCACAAATTAAAAAAGGTGAAAAAAGTATGGCCTCAATTTTAGCCGCTTCTCTACCTAAACTTGCAGAAAATTTTAATATTGAATTTGTGCTCCCTAATAAACTTATGGAGGATCAATTAAAGTTAGGGAAACCAAAATTACTAAAGTTTTTAAGAGAGTCTCTAAATAATTATAGCATTACCATTAATGTAACAGTAAATGAAACTGTAGAAAAGAAGTTTGCCTATACTCCACAAGAGAAGTACAATAAATTAAAAGAGAAAAATCCACACATTGAAAAACTTAAAGACACTTTCCAATTAGACCTCTAGTGTTTTTAAATTTTTTGCCCTACATAAATCAAAGTAACACCTTCTTTAGGTATTTTTTTTGACTCAAATTCATTAATTACGAATATATTGTTAGTGGAGGTCTTAACAAATAATGGAATAGATTCTAATTGATTGTGTAACTTCTCAAGAGTTTGTTTGTAATCTTTATCTGAATCGATTATTATTTCATATAAATTTGGGAAATCTCTGACAGCTTCGCTAAGGTTTATATAATCATCCTTAGGTGTAAAAAACTGATTTTTAAACTCAAAATCTTGGCTCTTTACCTCATCTGCACTAATTAATCGGAAAGAACCATGTTCCCCAAAAGTAGTTGCAAAGTTTTTTACTGCAAACTTATTTACAGCATCACTTCCAGACAAAGCAATTAAATATCCAATATCATTTAATTCGATATTATCAGTTAAATCATCATCATATATATTAACAACATAGGCCTCTAATCCTTGATTATTTGAGTGTTCTATAAATGAGGTATTAGCATCAATCAATACTACTCTTTTTCCAGAATTTTGTAAATAACTAGCTATAAGTCTAGATGCTTTAGATGCTCCAACAATAAGAATACCATCAGAATTCTTCAAAAATACACCTACAATTTTTGCAAATAATCTAGCTGTAGTGGCATTTAACAATACAGTTCCTAAAACAATCATAAAAACTAATGGTGTAATATACTCTGCTCCCTCTACACCTTGCTTTAATAATTTACTTCCAAAAAGAGAAGCAATACCAGCCGCTACAATACCTCTTGGACCTACCCAACTTATAAAAAGTTTTTCTTTGAATTTTAAATTTGATTTATAAGTACTTAAGAATACACCTAGGGGTCTAATGATGAAAACTATAAGAAAAAATAATAGTGCTGTTTTCCAATTATAAAGTAGCATTAAATCTACCATATTTATATTTGCTGACAAAAGAATAAATAGAATTGAAATTAATAAAACACTTAATGATTCTTTAAAATACAATAGCTCTTTCAGATTTTTTAATTTCCCATTTCCAAGCACCATACCCATCACTACAACCGCTAGTAATCCAGATTCGTGAGCAAATATTTCCGATTCTACAAATACAAATAGAACCGTTGACAAGGACACCACATTTAAAAGATAATGAGGTACCCACTTTTTATTAATTATAAAAGTTAATGCATGAGCAAAAGTAAATCCAAAGGAAGTTCCGAATAATAATATTTTTCCAAATTCAGTAAGAGCAGTTTTAGTAAAACCACTCCCCCCACCTACACTTATAAACTCGAAAACCAAAACTGCCACTAAAGCTCCTATAGGATCAATTAATATTCCTTCCCATTTTAAAACAGCAGAAATATCTTTCCTTAATGGTATATTTCTAAGAATAGGTGTTATAACTGTTGGGCCTGTAACAATGATTAAACCTGAAAATAAAAAAGATACTTCCCAAGACAAGTTAAAAATATAATGTGCTAAAAAACCAGCACCAAAAAAAGTAACGGAAGAACCTAAGGTAATTAACTTCGTGATAACTGGTCCAACATTTTTAATTTCATCTCTTTTTAAAGTTAAACCTCCTTCAAATAAAATAATACTTATGGCTAATGAAACAAAATAATACAATCCATCTCCAGGAAAAAGTCCATAAGTTCCATTCCATATGGGCTCTATGTATTTTGTTTTATCGTCTGTTAAAAATTCAGCAGCAATTGGCCCTACTAAAAGACCAATCAAAATTAAAGGAAGTATTGCAGGTATTTTAAATCTCCAAGCCACCCACTGAGCCAATATCCCTAGTATAATTATTCCTGCTAATTCTAACATATTTATAAAAATATTAATTTCTAAAATACAAAAAATAGTTAAACTTAAAAGTAGTCTAAAGTTTAATTTTATGTTTTTTTCTTAAAATGAATGTTCTATATTGTACTTTTAATTTGTAAAAAAAACACCATTGCAAAGCATAAAAAAAATTTTAGTTGGGATTGCTTTTTCTCCAAACTTAAAACCGAATATTTTTGAAGCTATTCGGTTAGCTAATATGTTTGGTGCTCAACTAGTTGGTGTTCATGTTGGTGAGAAAACATCTAAAAAAGAAAAACAGTTAATACAATTGATTTCTGAGGCACCTGATTTACATTCCCCAATAAAAACGGTTTGGAAAAAAGGAAAACCAGTTGATATTATTCTCTCTACAAGTCTAGAAGAAAATATTGACCTTCTAATTTTAGGGGCTATACAACAAGAAAATATATATAAATACTATGTTGGATCAGTAGCCAGAGAATTAACTAGAAAGGCCAGTTGTTCAGTTTTACTTCTTATAAAACCCTCTATAGATAGAGTTAAATGCAATCATATCGTTGTAAATGGGTTAAAAGATAAAAAGACTAACGAAACCATAAAGGCTTCTTTTTTAATTTCTAGGGCTTTAGCATGTAAAAGAATTACTATCGTTGAAGAAATTAGTCAAAAAGAAATTGAAGTAAAAGTATCAGATGATTATTCATTACGAAAAGCAACTATTGAAAAAGAAAAATTAAAAAGAAGAGAAGACTCTAGAGTTCATAAAATATTGGAAACTATTAACACTGAAGGAATTTCAGTTAAAATTCAAAGTATTTTTGGTAAACGTGGATACTCAATTGGGCATTACGCCAAAGTAAAAAGAGCTGATTTATTAGTTATGAATGCCCCAACTAAAACCACAATCTTAGATAGAATTTTCCCCCATGATATTGAGTATATTCTCTCAGAACTACCTACAGACGTTTTAATTGTAAAATAATGAATAAAAAAAGTTCTAGAGAAATATTCGTTAGTGATCTTCCAAGAAATATTTTCTCAGGGTTTGTGGTGTCTTTGGTTGCTTTACCTTTAGGTTTAGGTTTAGCTTTAGCATCTGGCGCACCTCCAATTTCTGGTATCATAGCAGCAATAGTTGGTGGTGTTATTTGTGCTATTTTAGGTGGTTCTAATGTAACGATCACCGGACCTGGAAACGGTTTGGTAGTTGTTATTTTAAGTGCAATTACCATCCTAGGAGAAGGAAATATGTATGAGGGTTATCTTTATACTCTTGCAGCTATTATTATATCTGGAGCACTTATGTTTTTTTTAGGAGTTCTTAGATTAGGGTCATTAAGTAATTTCTTTCCCTCATCGGCAATACAAGGAATGTTAGCGGCTATCGGAATAGGAATATTAGCAAAGCAGATTCATGTAATGCTAGGGAACCTAGGTGCGTCAGGAAGTATTTTAGAATTACTTTATTTTATCCCTGAAGACGTATTGATATTTATTAAAACAGCTGATAAAAGTATATTTTATGCAGGATCTGTTGGTATAATTAGTTTATTAATAATGATATTTTACAGTAAAATAAGAAATAAATATTTTCAATTGGTACCTGCGCCAATGTGGATTGTGCTTGTTAGTGTTGGGATGTATTATTATTTTGAAATCTTTTCAACCGAAACATATCCGATAGCAGATGAATTCATGATCAATTTGCCTGATAAGATTTTTAGCAAATTTCCACAACCTAATTTCACCAAACTATTTACCTATGAATTTATTAGTGCTGTTATTGCCATTACTTTAATTGCAAGTATTGAATCTCTCTTGAGTATAAAGGCAGTAGATAAATTAGATCCTGATAAAAGAAGATCAAACATAAATAAAGATATTCGATCATTAGGGATAGCTACAGTAATAAGTGGTTTTTTAGGAGGATTAAATGTAGTTACTGTAATTGCACGAAGCTCGGTAAATGTTAATAATAGAGGAAGTAATAGGTCAGCGAACTTTTTCCATGCACTTTTCCTAATTGCCTTTATTGTTTTATTTGCAAATGAATTAAGGCATATACCATTATCAGCGTTGGCAGCTATATTAGTATATACTGGCTATAAATTGGCATCACCAGAAAATATTAAAAAAACATTTCAAGTAGGTTCAGAACAATTGATTATATTCTTAATTACCTTATTTGTTACAGTGGTCACAAACCTAATCAGTGGTATTTTAATTGGTATACTCACTACATTTATAATTCATATCGTTATCAATAAAAATATTTCTTTATTCATAAGAAATTTACTGAAACCAAATGTTTTGATGTTTGAAGAAGACGAAAAATATTTTGTAAGTATAGAGAACTTTTCAAGTTTTTTAAACTATTCTAAGTTAAAATCAAAATTAGATCAAATCCCAGAAACCGAAGATGTAATTATAGATTTTTCAAGGTGTGATTTTGTGGATCATACGGTAATGGAAAATATAAACAGCTATTCTGAAAGCTTCAGAAGAAAAGGTGGACATTTTGAAATTATAGGTTTAGATGGCTATAAATCGGGAAGTAATCATCCATTTGCACTAAGGAAATTTGTTATTGGAAAACCAAAGGATAAAACTATTACACTAACAAAAAGGCAAAAGTCACTGCATAAGATTAGTGAGGGTTTACACTGGAATTATACTTCTGAATACAAAAAAGAAATTAAAGAGCTTCCAAATTTTGGTTACTTTAAAACTAGACAAATTACTAAAGTATCAAACATTTTGTCTAATGAAGAATGCACATTGTTTGATTTAGAATTCTCTGAAGGAGAATTAATCGCTAAACAAAATGTTAAAGTAACAATGATGTATTTAGAATTAAAAAATAATATTCCTCAGTTTACACTTGATAAAGAAGGGATTTTTGAATACATAATTCATTTTGCAGGGTTTAAAGATATTGATATTGACAATCATCCAGACTTTTCTAAACGATTTTACTTATCTGGAAAGAATGAAGAAAAAATAAGAGAATTTTTTAGTGATGAACTTATTTTATTTTTTGAAAGCAATAAGTATTATCATATAGAATCTAATGAAAACGGGTTATTAATATTTGGAAATGAACGCTTAGCAGGGGTTAAAGAAATTAAAGCTTTAGCTGATTTTGGACTAAGATTAAAACAAAATATTTCATAAACTTTATAACATAAGTAACCTGAAAGTTATCGGAATAAAAAATAAAAAAACATGCTTGGATTAAAATTTGAAACAGCTACTTCGTGGGTAGATATTGCCAAAGATAATTTAGAACAAATTCTTACTGATCATGCTTTTGCAGAACAAAAAGCATCAGCCAATGCCATTTCAATCATCATTAATTACTCTGAGGAAACAGCATTGGTAAAAGATATGACAGCCATTGCCTTAGAAGAATTAGAGCATTTCAAAATGGTTCATGAATTAATGACTAAAAGAGGAATGCTTCTAGGAAGAGAACAACATAATGATTATGCAAAATCTCTTCAGAAATTTTTTCCAAAAAC
>CESI01050106.1_pt1 | contig 15573 bp, 15 predicted proteins | sample 356301 | NCBI WGS metagenome assembly CESI01 (sample SAMEA2621423, study PRJEB7988) | marine metagenome | biome: marine biome (ENVO:00000447); feature: deep chlorophyll maximum layer (ENVO:xxxxxxxx); material: "saline water (ENVO:00002010), including plankton (ENVO:xxxxxxxx)" | depth 40 m | reverse complement strand
AAAACTAACTTCATTTTTATCTAAAAGATCTCACAAATCAATTAACAAGCGTCTAGGGTCTTCTAAGGCGTCTTTAACTCGAACTAAAAAAGTAACAGCTCCTTTTCCATCCACAACCCGATGATCGTAGGTGAGAGCTAAGTACATCATTGGTCGGATTTCTATTTTTCCATCAATAACAACTGGACGATCTTGTATTTTATGCATTCCTAAAATACCTGACTGAGGTGGATTTAAAATAGGCGAACTCATAAGAGAACCATAAACGCCACCGTTTGATATTGTGAATGAACCCCCTTGCATATCCTCTATCATCAAAAGGCCTTCTCGAGCCTTATTAGCTTTTTCTGAGATTTTTTTCTCTAAATCAGCAAAGGATAAAGACTCCGCGTTGTTTATAACTGGAACCACCAATCCAGATGGTGTACCTGTTGCTACCCCCATATTCACATATTTTTTATAAATTATATAATCACCATCAATTTCAGAGTTTACCTCAGGAATTTCAAAAAGAGCATGACAGCAAGCCTTAATAAAAAATGACATAAAACCTAATTTTACTCCATGCTTGGTTTCAAATGAACTCTTATATTTAGCTCTTAAATTCATGACCTCAGTCATATCTACTTCATTATAGGTTGTAAGCATTGCTGAAGTATTCTGGCTTTTCTTTAACCTTTCCGCTATCGTTTTGCGGAGGCGTGTCATTTTAACTCGTTCCTCTAAATTAGAACTCTGGCCCTCTACTTGAGTTGTGGATGGCACGTCAGGAAGTGTCGTATTCGTAGTGGGGTTATTTAAAACTTTCACCACATCTTCTTTCATTATTCTACCATCTCGTCCCGTACCTTTTACGTCACTTACCGATAGACTATTTTCTGTCATTAATTTTATTGCTGACGGAGCATTTTTCAAACTATCATTGGTAATAGTTTCAATATCTGGTTTCGTTACTGAAACGTTTTCAATTACGGAAGAATCACCCTCTTCTCGTTGCTTTATTATATCTTGCTCATTTTTTGTTTCTGTATGTTCATTTAAATTACCTTCCGTGATTTCTGCGAGTAATGCCCCAATAGCTACCGTAGTTCCTTCTCCAGAAATTATTTTTCCTAAGATACCATTTATTGGGGCAGGAACCTCTACAGTAACTTTATCAGTTTCGAGCTCACACATCATTTCATCAACAGCAATTGGGTCTCCGACCTTTTTAAACCAAGTTGCTACCGTGGCTTCGGTTACACTCTCTCCAAGTGTCGGTACGCGTACCTGTATCATTTCTTGCCTCCCAGTGTTAATGCTTCCTCAATCAGAGCATTCTGTTGTATAATATGTTGAGATGCCAAACCGGTGGCTGGCGATGCAGAGGCTGGCCTTCCAACATATAATGCCCGTTTCACTTTTGCCTTGATTTTAGTTAGAACCCATTCAATGTTAGGTTCCATAAAAGTCCATGCACCCTGATTTTTTGGCTCTTCTTGGCACCAGATTATTTCGGCATTTTTGAACCTTTTTAACTCATTAATAGCAGCACTTGATGGAAACGGATAAAATTGTTCAAAACGAAGAATATAGATATCATCAATATCTCTTTTATCTCTAGCCTGCTGTAAATCATAATAAACTTTTCCAGAGCATAGGATCACACGCTTAACCATTGAATCTTTCTTTAACTTTAGCGCTGAACCATCCCTCTCAGCGTCATCATGCAAAATACGGTGGAAGCTAGAGCCTTTTAAAAATTCAGAAACTTTCGAGGTTGCTAATTTATTTCTTAAAAGAGATTTGGGAGTCATTAAAACCAATGGCTTCCTAAATGAACGATGCATTTGACGCCGTAAAATGTGAAAGTAATTAGCTGGCGTCGAACAGTTAGCCACTATCCAGTTTTCTCCTCCACACATTTGTAAAAAACGCTCCAATCTTGCAGAAGAGTGTTCCGGACCCTGCCCCTCAAACCCATGAGGTAGCAACATAACCAATCCAGACATTCTTAACCATTTAGACTCTCCAGAGCTAATAAACTGATCAAACATAATCTGAGCACCGTTAGCAAAGTCTCCAAATTGAGCCTCCCAAAGAACTAAGGAATTTGGTTCAGCTAAGGAATATCCATATTCAAAACCTAGAACTGCATATTCTGAAAGCATAGAGTCAATTACTTCAAACTTTGCTTGTCCCTCTCTAATATTATTAAGAGGATAATACCGTTGTTCTGTCTTTTGATCCACTAGAGCAGAGTGCCTTTGACTGAATGTTCCTCTTGCTGAATCCTGCCCAGAAAGTCTAACAGGGTATCCCTCTATTAAAAGTGAACCGAAAGCCAAAGCTTCCGCAGTGGACCAATCTATATCGACACTGCCACTAAACATTTTTTGTTTCTCAGAAAGTAATCTCTCTACAGTTCTGTGCGTTTCAAAATTCTTAGGAGTTGCAATCAAGGCCTTACTAATTTCATCAAAGGTTTTTTTTGAAACAAACTTATCACCCCTCTGATACACTTTATTATCTTTTTTCAGATGCGCCCATTTTCCAGCCAACCAATCCGCCTTACTCGGTTTATAGTTTTTTCCTGCCTCAAACTCGTCATTCAACTTTAATTGAAACTCTACCTTGGCTTGCTTCACTTCCTCTAAAGAAACCAAGCCTTCAGCTACAAGTCTCTCCTCATAAAGTGCTAAAGTTGTTTTTTGTTTTTTTATTCTGTTATACATTAATGGGTTTGTGAACATAGGTTCGTCACCCTCATTATGGCCAAAGCGCCGATAGCAAATTATATCTAAGACTACATCCTTATGAAATGTTTGTCGAAATTCAGTAGCGACTTTAGCTGCGTGAACTACTGCCTCAGGATCATCCCCATTAACATGAAATATTGGTGCTTCGACCATTAACGCAATATCCGTCGGATACGGGCTTGATCTACTAAGATGTGGTGCTGTTGTAAAACCTATTTGATTATTCACAATTATATGGATCGTTCCTCCAGTCTTGTGACCACGTAAACCAGATAATCCAAAACCTTCAGCTACTACACCTTGCCCAGCAAAAGCTGCATCACCATGTATAAGAACAGGTAACACACGACTGCGCTCATGATCATTTAATTGATCTTGCTTTGCTCTTGCTTTTCCTAATACGACGGGGTTAACCGCCTCAAGGTGTGAAGGGTTAGCCGACAATGAAAGATGGACCGAGTTGCCATCAAATTCACGGTCTGAAGAAGCTCCTAAATGGTACTTAACATCCCCAGAACCATCTACATCCTCGGGTTTAGAACTACCACCCTGAAACTCATTGAAAATTGCTTTATAAGGTTTTGCTAATACGTTTGCTAAGACTGATAATCTTCCTCGGTGCGGCATGCCAATAATTATATCTTCAACTCCCCTAGCCCCACCACGTTTTATTATTTGTTCCATGGCCGGAATAAGACTTTCACCTCCGTCAAGTCCAAACCTCTTAGTCCCCATATACTTCACATGAAGGAATTTCTCAAAGCCTTCTGCTTCAACAAGTTTATTTAGAATTGCTTTACGACCCCTTTTTGAAAACTGTACCTCTTTGCCTAACCCCTCAATTCGTTCTTTTAACCAACCTGCTTCTTCAGGGTTTGATATATGCATATATTGAAGCGCAAAGGTTCCACAGTAAGTTCTCTTAACTATGGATAAAATTTCTCGAATTGAAGCTATTTGCAGACCAAGCACATTATCAATAAAAATTGGTCTATCCATATCAGATTCTTTAAACCCATAACTCTCTGGGTTAAGTTCAGGGTGCTGTGGCTTGTCCCTCATTCCCAAAGGGTCTAGATGAGCAGCCAAATGACCAAGAATTCTGTACGCCCTAATTAACATTAAGGCCCTTATGCTATCTAAAACCGCTCTTTTTAATGTGTCCTCTGACACAGAGCCATCAGAGTTAGAAGTTAACGCACTTAATTTTTCTGAAACTTTTTGAGCCTGATCATCATTGAAGAAATTATCACTCTTATTGCTTTCGTCTGGAGGCCAATCTGTTCTAACCCAGCTAGGTCCAATATTACAATCTTCAGTCAGACCTGGAGAACTTTCTAAATTATCAAAAAAACTTTTCCAACTAGAATGAACTGCATTGTTGTCTTTTTGATACCTCCGGTAAAGGGTTTCGAGATACAAAGTATTACTACCCTGCATCGCTGACGAGGGATCTTGATTTTTATTACTTAACTTATCAGACATAAAACTATCCAACTAATTTTTATAATCTATTGACTACTTTTAAGTGTATCTTCCCAGACGGTAATGGAGCTTATATTTGAGTTAAGTTTCTGACATGGAAAAATGAGAAGATAAACAAAAATATAATAAAAATGTCAAAATAAGTGACTTTGTGATCACAACAAAAAATTATGTGATCACAAAATCTATAAATACCAAAAATTAGAGGCTATTTAGAGCAAAAAAGAGTGGTAAATTCTTAAAGCTTACAAACTCTTGTCTATATTCTTACATGCCGCAACCAGCGCTTCGACTGCACTTACCGACTTATCAAACATCACCTGCTCGTCTTTTGTAAGAATTATCGGCACAACTTTTTCGACACCGTTAGCTCCAATAATCACAGGCACCCCCACATAAAATCCGCTTAAGCCAAACTCTCCATCAACATAGGCTGCACAAGGCAATACTCTTTTTTGGTCCTTAAGATAAGCCTCTGCCATTTCTATCGCAGCAGTAGCTGGAGCATAAAATGCTGAGCCATTGCCCAATAAACCCACTATCTCTGCACCACCATCTCGAGTTCTCTGTACTAGCTCTTCCAGTCTATCTTCCGTAGTCCACCCCATTTTAATTAAGTCAGGCAATGGCACTCCACCCACAGTTGAGTAACGAGTCAAAGGAACCATTGTGTCCCCATGCCCTCCCAACACAAATGCAGTAACATCTCGCATTGACACATTGAACTCTAGACTTAAAAAATGCCTGAACCTTGCCGAGTCAAGAATTCCAGCCATACCGCAAACTTTTTCATGTGGAAGCCCAGAAAACTCTCTTAACGCCCAAACCATCGCATCCAGTGGGTTTGTAATACATATAACAAAAGCATTAGGCGCAAACTCTTTGATACCTTCCCCCACTGCCTTCATTACTTTTAAATTGATACCCAGTAGATCGTCACGACTCATACCAGGTTTCCTTGGGACTCCAGCAGTTACAATACAAACATCAGCATCCTCTATATCCTTGTAGTCAGAAGTACCTTTGAGTTTTACGTCAAATCCTTCAGAAGGCCCTGCTTGGGCAATATCCAGTGCCTTACCTTTTGGCGTACCCTCGGCTATATCGAAGAGAACTATATCACCCAATTCCTTTAATGCAGCCAAATGTGCAAGAGTTCCTCCAATTTGCCCAGCTCCTATTAAAACTATTTTAGATCTCGCCATTTGTAATATTCCCCTATTTAATAATTTCGGTTTCAGACCTAGACTTTTGAGTAGAGTCGCGCAAGGCTCGGATCATAAATAATTTGGTTTTGAGCATATATGGATATTAGTGCATTTTTTATTTTACTATTAATCTTTGCTGTACTCCTAGCTGGTATTTCAAAAGGGGGCTTCGGTAGCGGAGCATCTTTTATATGCATACCCATTCTTGCTCTTGTGATTGAACCCACTCAAGCATTAGGGATTATGTTGCCATTACTAATGGTAATGGATGCTGTTTCTTTAAAGCTGTATTGGAAAAAATGGGATCATAATAACGCAAAGGTAATAATTCTGGGAGGCTTACTTGGTGTAATTATAGCTATCTTTTTTCATCGAGTAGCAAGTACTAACCTGATACAAATACTTCTTGGGTTAATCTCAATAGGTTTTGTTTGCTTTGATGTACTAAAAAACTCCTTCATACTTAGAATAAGTAGAATGACATTTAATAAAAAAATAGGCGTATTTATTGGCATCAGTGCCGGCTTCACTAGCTTTATAAGTCATGCAGGTGGACCACCGGTGGCACTGTTTCTTTTATCTCAAAAAATGAGTAAAACACTTTATCAGTCAACTACAGTAATTTCATTTTGGGCAATAAATATTTTTAAGGTTGTGCCCTATAGCTTTTTAGGCTTTTTTACTTGGGAAACTATAAAAATAGACATATTATTAGCACCCATAGCAATTTTTGGCACAATAGCTGGAGCTCATGCTCATAAAGTTATACCAGAGTCGTTATTTTTTATTTTTACATATATTCTGTTGTTTTTAGCAGGAACAAAACTCCTTTATGATGGGATTCTAACTTGAATAAGTACCTCCAAATAAGTTTGAAAAGTCCAACTTAGTAACTATTATTTATTATTTAAAGCTAGCTAGGTAGAAATTATAAGTTCGGCAGATAGAATGTATTAAAACTATTTCAGGCATCATCTATTATGTTAGTAAAAATTTGTGACCACAGGTAAAGAAAGTTAACAAATATGTGCCAAAATACCGCAATAATAGAGTATTACCGGGAGTGACACTACCGTTTTTTGTGTTATCTATGCTTAAAATTATCTCGTCTTTAGGATTTTAAATGAAAGAACCAACTAAGCACAAACGGCCTCTTTCACCCCATCTATCAATTTATAGACCTGAATTCACCTCAGTAACGTCAATTTTTACTCGTATAACTGGGAATGCACTTTTAATCGCATCGCTACTAATAGTTTGGTGGATTTTTGCTGTTTCGGTAAGCTCAGAACACTTTCAGACTGTAAATAAGATATTAAATACCTGGTTTGTCAAAATAATATTGTTTTTATCACTTTGGGCATTTTGGTACCACTTTTTAGCTGGGTTGAGGCACTTATATTGGGATACTGGCCGCGGATTTGAGCTTATCCACGCAAAATATCTTGCATATGGCGTGATAGCGGGATCTTTCGTTCTAACATTTTTGACAGCAATTTGTCTCTGAAAGAGAAAAATGAATTATTTTAAAATTATAAATCCAAGAGTATTTTTTCAAAAACCTGGTAATGGCACAGACAAACATATTCGAATGATAATCACATCAGTAATTTTAGCAGTAGTGGCCCCAATATTTATTTTTACTTTTGGTAAGGTATTGGGTTCTAGCTATGAGGACGCAATTATTTTCTTTTCAAAACCTACCAACGTTATCGTAGTAATGCTAACTGTGTGCGTAGGTTTGCTACACTTTAGATATGGTGTACAAACTTTAATTGAAGATTATGTAAGGGGATCAGCGAAAAAGATACTCCTCCATATGGCAAGTTTAATTTGTTATAGTGCAATTGCTATAACTTTAATTTCAATAATTCGAATCTACTTCTGAACCCTTGGAGATAATCGCAAATGCAATCTTATAAATATGAAACACATGAATATGATGTTGTAGTAGTGGGGGCTGGTGGTGCCGGACTGCGAGCCACTTTAGGTATGGCAGAACAGGGTTTAAAAACTGCCTGTGTAACAAAAGTATTTCCAACCAGATCTCACACAGTTGCAGCTCAGGGAGGAATTGCAGCATCTCTCTCAAACATGGGCCCAGATAATTGGCAGTGGCACATGTATGATACAGTAAAAGGCTCTGACTGGCTTGGTGATACTGATGCGATGGAGTACCTAGCGAGAGAAGCTCCTAAAGCTGTATATGAATTAGAACACTATGGAGTACCTTTCTCAAGGACAGAAGAAGGTAAAATATATCAACGGCCTTTTGGGGGACATACTACAGAATTTGGTGAAGGGCCTCCTGTACAGCGAACGTGCGCTGCAGCAGATAGAACAGGCCATGCAATGCTGCATACGCTTTACGGTCAATCATTAAAAAATAATGCCGAGTTCTATATCGAATACTTTGCTATAGACCTTATAATGAGTGCTGACGGTATTTGCACAGGTGTTTTATGTTGGAAATTAGAAGATGGAACTTTACATCTGTTTTCAGCAAAAATGGTTGTTTTAGCGACAGGTGGATACGGGCGTGCATATTTTTCTGCAACCTCTGCACATACTTGTACTGGGGATGGCGGAGGCCTAGTCGCAAGAGCAGGATTACCTCTACAAGATATGGAGTTCGTTCAATTCCACCCTACAGGAATATATGGTGCGGGATGTTTAATTACCGAAGGCGCTAGAGGCGAAGGTGGATATCTAACTAATTCCTCAGGTGAACGTTTTATGGAAAGGTATGCCCCAACCTATAAAGACCTGGCTTCTAGAGATGTTGTATCAAGATGTATGACAATGGAAATCCGTGAGGGTCGTGGGGTAGGCGAGAACTCTGACCACATCCATCTCAACCTTAATCATCTTCCTGCTGAAACGCTAGCAACTAGGTTACCAGGAATATCTGAAAGTGCTCGAATCTTCGCCGGTGTCGATTTAACAAAAGACCCTGTTCCTGTTCTTCCAACCGTGCATTATAATATGGGCGGAATTCCAACTAATTATTGGGGTGAAGTCTTGTCTCCGACAGATACTGATCACAATCGAGTGGTTCCTGGGTTAATGGCTGTTGGAGAAGCAGGGTGTGCATCTGTTCATGGCGCAAACAGATTAGGCTCTAATTCTCTGATAGATTTAGTAGTTTTTGGGCGAGCCGCAGGTATTCGAGCAGGGAAAATTGTAGATAAGAAATCTCCTAACCCTACCATTTCTTTAAATGAAGTTGATAAAATATTAAATAGATTTGATAACCTACGATATGCAAAAGGAGCTATTCCCACAGCTGACCTTAGACTTGAAATGCAAAAAACAATGCAATCTGATGCCGCTGTTTTTAGAACTGACAAGACGTTAGCAGAAGGCATGGAAAAAATGAGAGCCATATCTAAAAAGATGTTGGACATTCAAGTTACTGATCGTTCAATGATTTGGAATTCTGATCTTATGGAAACACTAGAGCTAACGAATCTAATGCCAAATGCGTTAGCAACTATTGTTGCAGCAGAAGCTCGAAAGGAAAGCCGTGGAGCACATGCACACGAAGACTACCCAGAGCGAGATGACGAAGAGTGGCGAAAACACTCCTTAGTTTATTGGGGAGAAAACACATCATTAAAATATAGAGGCGTACAACTAAAGCCCTTAACGGAACAAAAAGACGGCGGTATCGACTTAAAGAAGATTGCTCCAAAAGCACGGGTCTACTAAAAACTTTAAGTTCATATTTTAATAAGAGTTAGCAAATCCGTTTATAGTAAGGGTGTGGGCAATTCCACGTCCTAATTTACGGGTATTTTCAGAGTTCAAATGCAGTCCATCTATCGGATCTGGCTCACAAAAACTGGAGGCATCCGTAAAGTATGTATCCTGCTCAACTGCCAAGTCTCGATATAACTTAGCTAGCTCAGGCAACCACAGGGTAAGATCATTCAATTCGGGGTAACCTTCTCCGGTCACAGAAGCTAATGGTAAACAATTTGGAGGAGAGACTATCATCACTTTTGGAGGCTTGGTATTAGGCACAGAACTTCCTGTGGCCAACGGCAAATCTCTAACGGTAGAAATCAAAGCACGCATTGCATTGGCTGTCTCTTTTGGTTTGCGTCCAGTTAATGCAAAAGGATCATTAGTTCCTAACGCCAAAATAACAAGATCTAATGGGGCAGCTTGTTGCAGCGCTACAGGTAAGTACTTTAAACCATTTCTTCCAGGTTTGTCTTCAAATTCAAGATCTGTGGTCCGTCCTCCAAGACCAGCTTCCCAAACAGTTACATCTTGCAGAGTAGCCGCAAGGATATTTGGCCAACGATCCACAAAACAGTGACGACTTTTCTGGCTTGCATTACGCCCCCACACAAGGGAGTCTCCAAAAACTAATATTGACTTCATTAAGAACCTTTCAGTCACTAATTAAACATATTTAAAAGCACAGAGGCGATAGACTGGTAAGAGTTTAGTATTGATCTTAAATTAGTAATTTATTCAATTTTTTAAACTATTGAGCCAAAAGTTTAAGCCCTTGTGTGACATCAGCTTTGACAGCCAAACGTAAACTAGGCTCATCACCCACCTTCAATGCCTCTATAATCGATTGATGGTGTTGGGGGGAATTAGTTCTCTTCAATTTACCATATAAACTCCTCATCGTTGGTCCCAACTGTAACCAAACTGTTTCCAATAGAGCAAGTGTCGCAGGCGCTTGAGCTCTCAAATATAAAGACCTATGAAATTCGAGATTATACCTAATATAATCTACCGAGCTCTCAGCCCTTATGGCCATCCCAATCAAACCGTTGGTAATTTCTAATCTTTCTATTAATGCTGAGTGAGCGCGTGGTAGTGCTCGAGTGGCAAGGTCTGGCTCCAAAAGTGCGCGTAGCGAAGCCAACTCCTCTATTCGATCATTTGTTAACTCTGGTGTAGAAATTCTACCAGAAACAGAAAGGTTTAATGCGCCTTCTGCTACTAAACGCCTTACTGCTTCTCGGATCGGTGTCATAGAAACCCCAAACTCTTTCCCTACCCCTCTTAGAGTCATAGAGGTTCCAGGCAAAACCTCTCCATGCATTATTAGAGATCTCAAACGACGATAAATATATTCATTTGCAGAACCTGTAGGAACCTCGGAGTTAACTTCGAAACCCAAGCTAAACTGTTTTAATTTACCTTTACTCATATCAGTATGTGATCACAAAATTAAATAATAGCAAACCCCTAAAATTGATATGAGTGTAATCTTTCACCATTTTGCTTTAGCCATAACCGAAATTCTTTATAATTTGGCATTAATGTTTCCACCTGCTTCCAAAAATTAATTGAGTGATTCATTTCTACTAAATGACTAACCTCATGAACTACCAGGTAATCTAAGACAGACTTTGGTGCTAAAACAAGTCTCCAGGAGTACGAAATATTACCTTCTACACTACATGAACCCCACCTAGACTTTGTGTCCCTTATAGTGATCCTGCAGTATTTTTTTTCAATCAATTTAGTATAATAGTCTGTCCGTTCACAAAACCTTTGGCGAGCTAACTCAATCAAAAATGCTTTCAAACGAAGGTTAAAGTTTTTCTCTTTAAACGGTGCTATTATAGTACCTTCCTTAAGTATTATTTTTTTTCCATCACCAGCTATTATTGTATGTGGAACTCCCCCTATTGGCAAAACAGTTCCATGTTCTACCAAAACTTTTTCAATTTTGTTCACTAACTGTTTACGGATCCATTCTACTTTCTCACATGCAAATTTTTTGGCATCTTGCATGTTAACGCGTACTGGAACTATCAAAAAAACATTGCCATCGAATCCAGAAACTCTCAAAGAAACTCTTTTGGCCCTTTGTGATTTTTTTACGAAAATTTGCACCTCAGGAAAACCCACAGTAATAGAATGTAATTTTTCAGTGTTATCCATAAATTTAGACCCTAACGCACTATTTTAGGTGAACAAGTACAAAAAACTTTAAAAGTCATAAGAAAAATATTGGAAAGTCTTTGACACTAAGCTCTGCCTGTGGCAACTGCCTAGTCTAGAATATCTTTGTTTTTAAAAGAGGAAAATTATGCCCAAAGAAGAATGGGGGGTTAAACGTGTTTGCCCTAGTTGCTCAGTAAGATTTTATGATCTTAAAAAAGATCCCATGTTGTGTCCGGCATGTGGTCATGAATTCTCTCTTGAGGTTCTTCTTGGGAACAAGTCACGCACCATGGAAGCTGATAAACCTGATGCGCAAAATAAAGAGAATGATATCGTAGATGAAAATGCAGAAATTGTTTTAGAAGATGATGAAGATATAGTTATAGAGGATGATCTTTTAGAAAATGATGGATTACTTGAAGATGATGACGAAGAAACGGTTAGTCTTGATGATATAGCTGATGTGCCAGCAAAAGAAGAATAAGTCACTTGGCTTTCTCTATCAAAATGTTTAAAAAATCACTCAGTTGATATCAGGGGCCTTAGCTCAGCTGGGAGAGCGCTTGCATGGCATGCAAGAGGTCAGGGGTTCGATCCCCCTAGGCTCCACCAACACCTTATATTTTTATTTAATTCCCTTATAATTAAGGTAATGAGTATTTTTTCAAAAGGACTTTACTCTAGATTACTTTCATTTCCTTTAATGATTTAATTTCTTCATCTGATAACTTTACCCAGTCCAGTAAGATTTCTTTTGTATGTTCCCCCAAAATTGGTGGTGCATTCCTATATGTAGCTGGTGACTCACTAAGCTTTGCCGGGAACGCAACTGTTTTTATCGTTACACCATCAGAGCGTTTAAGATCAATTTCCATTTCTCTTGCAATAACTTGTGGATCTGAAAACACTTCAGGCAGATTGTTTATAGGGCCACAAGGAACATTCACGGCTTCGAGTAGCTCAATAATATCTTGTTTTTTCATTTTCCCCAATACCAACTGTAGTTCAGCCTCAAGAGCTTCTCTGTTCTCAAGCCTCGCCTCATTCGATTTGTATTTAGGATCATTTGAGATCTCTAAAAGTCCTAGAGCATGACATAATCTGTGAAACTGTCCATCATTCCCACAGCTTATTATTAAATGTCCATCTGATGAAGCAAAGACTCGATAAGGTATCACATTAGGGTGACTATTACCCATTCTACTAGGTACAATATCACCATTTAACCAGTTAGATGCTTGATTTGCTAACATAGAAACCTGACTGTCCATTAAAGAACAATCTATATGTTGCCCTTTACCTGTACGGTTCCTGTAATGCAAAGCAGCCAGGATTGAAGACCCTGCATTCATTCCTGTAAACAAATCACAGATAGCTACACCCACCTTCATTGGTTCTCCACCACTAATGTTTTCAGGCTGACCAGTAATACTCATTAACCCACCCATACCTTGTATTAGGAAGTCATAACCTAATCGGTTAGCATAAGGTCCACTCTGACCAAAACCAGTAATCGAACAATAGATTATCTTTGGGTTAATTTTCTTAATAGCGTCATAATCTAATTTGTATTTTTTTAACCCACCGACCTTAAAGTTTTCTACTATAATATCTGCCCGCCGCGAAAGAGTGTGGATCAAAGAGGCTCCCTCAGGTTTTGAAAAGTCAATAGTAATTGATCTTTTATTACGGTTGGCGCATGAGAAATATGCAGCTTCACCTTTTGAGCCATCTGCTCTACTAATAAAAGGTGGCCCCCAAGATCGGGTATCATCACCGGTTAAGACTGACTCAACCTTAACAACATCTGCTCCTAAATCAGCTAACATTTGAGTGGCCCAAGGACCTGCCAGAACTCGACTTAGATCGAGAACTTTTATTCCCTCAAGGGCCATTGTGCCTTTGGTGTCATTTGTCATTTGGTTTCCTTCTTCTAAAAAATCTTATTAATATAATTGCTACCAGGAAATTGATACTTATTGTAACGTATGAAATATTAATGTGAATGTTAAATCAAAATATTTGAGGTGAATAATTGGACTTTACTCTGTCAAGTGAACAAATAGAATTACAGGACTCCGTTCGAAAGTTTGCTAAAAACGAATTGACCACTGTTGCAGCCGAAATTGAGCGAACCGGTAAACCACCTACCAAGAAAATAATTCAGAAATTCTCTGACATGGGTTTTCTGGGTGTAAATCTGCCACAAAAATATGGTGGGTTAGGCATGAGTAACTTTGAGGCTGTTCTCGTACTAGAGGAAATAGCAAAAATTTCGATTGCACTCGCTTTCCCAGTTTTTGAAAGTTGTTTTGGACCGGCATTAGCTATTTCATATTTTGCATCAGAGAACTTGAAAGAAAAAACACTCTCCAAGGTATGCTCAGGTAACATGGTTTTAGCAGTTGCCATGTCTGAGCCACATGCTGGTTCAGCACTGACTGACCTAAGTACCAGTGCCACAATTAGTAATGGTAGAATTTTAGTTAGTGGCACAAAACGTTGGTGCTCCGGAGCAAGTCATGCCGATGCTTATGTCGTTTATTGTAAAATGTCTAATGAACAAGGCGCAAATGGGATAGGTGCTGTTTTAATCGAAAAAGATCGGCCTGGGTTAAGTTTTGGAAAAAAAGAGCGGCATATGGGTTGGAGGGGTGTCGTAAGTGCAGATATGCACTTTGACAATATCAGCTTGCCACTTGAAAACATTGTTTTACCGGCAGGTGGCTTCAAAAAATTAATGAAAGCATTTGACCTCGAACGCTGCGGTAATACCACCATGAGCATCGCATGTGCACAGTCTGCGTTTGATTATGTGCTCAATTACGTTCAAGAAAGAAAACAGTTTGGAAAACAGCTTATTGATTTTCAGGCCGTGCAAATTTCAATTGCTGAAATGAAAATGAAACTGGATGCTTCTCGAATGTTGTTATACAGGGCGGTTACTAACACTGGTGGTAAACTCCCAACAGCAGGTGAAAGTTCGATAGCAAAGTGTTATGCAAATGAGATTTGTCGTGAAGTCACTGGTAAAGCAATGCAACTTATGGGAGCGTATGGCTACTCAAGCGACTACCCAATCGAACAGAAATTTCGAGATTCATGGGGCTGGGGGATAGCTGGAGGAGCAATAGATATTCAAAAGACAAATATTGCAGCCTCTCTAATAGGAAGACGTTTCAACCAAAGAAACTGAAAAAGAAATTAATGGCGCGCTGGGGAGGATTCGAACCCCCGACCCCTTGATTCGTAGTCAAGTACTCTATCCAACTGAGCTACCAGCGCGCGGGAGTCAGGAGGATGTACCTCTGGAGACTTTTCTTTGCAAGTATTATTCATCATCCAAACTTAACTCCAAAATAATAAATAACTAAATAAAGTATCCTTATTAAATAACTAATATCTAAAGCTTGCTTCGATTATGTGGAATTATTGACTATCAATCATAAATAATTATAAACTTAACAGATTTTGGCCGTTGACCTAACTGAATACTAACGTTAATAGACATCATTTAATAACGTATTATATTCGGGATGTTAAATTATGAAACGTACATTTCAGCCTTCTAACCTAGTTCGCAAACACCGGCATGGTTTTCGTGCAAGAATGGCTACAAAAGCAGGAAGAAAAATTCTTAATGCTCGTAGAGCCAAGGGGCGCAAGTCGCTTAGTGCGTAAATAATTCCTAAAAAGACACTCTGTTATAAAAATGTAACTTATAAGAGATATACCTTTTAAGGTCTAATATGAATGTCATTAAAATAACCCTTACCACAATTTTAAAGCGAAGAGATTTCTTATTAGTTGCGGCTGAAAAGCGTTCTGGGCAACCAGGACTTTTGTTGCAAGGTCGAAATAGGCAAGATGGTAGTTCAAATACTAGGGTTGGATATACTTGCTCAAAAAAACTAGGTAACGCTATTGCTCGAAATCGAGCAAAACGCCGTCTAAGGGAAATTTCTAAAGCCACATTAACAGTAAAGGGTAACCCAGGTTGGGATTATGTTTTAGTAGGGCGTCCAAAAACAACGCTTGAGAGAAATTATTCTTTACTAATTGAAGACCTGAATAAGGCTATTAAGAAAGTTCACTCATGACACCGTTTGCTTACCTATTATCTCTACCTATCAGGTTATATAGGCTGGTCTTTTCACCTTGGGTAGGTTCAAACTGCCGTTTCATGCCCACTTGTTCCGCTTATGCACTAGATGCTTTAA
>CESI01066235.1_pt1 | contig 15723 bp, 15 predicted proteins | sample 356301 | NCBI WGS metagenome assembly CESI01 (sample SAMEA2621423, study PRJEB7988) | marine metagenome | biome: marine biome (ENVO:00000447); feature: deep chlorophyll maximum layer (ENVO:xxxxxxxx); material: "saline water (ENVO:00002010), including plankton (ENVO:xxxxxxxx)" | depth 40 m | reverse complement strand
GAATGTGTGATGTGAACATCGACAAACATTTGTGAAACGGTGCAGTACTTCTCGTGGCTTTTGGACACAAGACGTTCAACCAGTTTCAATGGAACATCGCCGCGAACATGGTAGACCATGTGGATGTTTGTGAATACCTTTGGCCGCTCAATAGCCCTTTTTGCATCAATCTCAACCCAGACTTCTGTGAACGAACGATCCTTCAATCCGAGAACGACGTCAACCGTAGAACAGGCACCAATCATTTGCAATGTAACTTGCATTGGTGTTGGACCCTGTTCCCAATCGAGTTCAATGCGGTCGCCTCGTTCATTTGTACTGACGAGGGTATCGCCACCAGTCCACTCTACGCGCCCGTACATGAAACCCCCAAGGGCGGTTCATTCTTGAAGGGGACGCTTCTGCGTCGTATCGATTGCAATGGCAGGAACACCCGTCACAATGGAAAATGGCAAACTCAGCGTACCGAACGACCCGGTGATTTACTTCATCGAAGGCGACGGAATTGGCGTTGACATCACCCCCGTGATGATCAAAGTCGTTGATGCTTCGATTAGCAAAGCATACGGTGGCGAACGTGGTATTGTTTGGTCAGAAGTACTCGCGGGAGAAAAGGCATTCAATGCAACTGGCGAATGGCTTCCTGAAGCAACACTCGACGCTATGCGTACAGGGCTTGTTTCCATCAAAGGTCCCTTGACCACGCCTGTGGGCGGCGGAATCCGATCGCTTAACGTGGCCCTGCGACAGAAGCTCGATCTGTTTGCATGCGTTCGCCCTGTTCGGTGGTACGATGGTACGCCATCTCCAGTCAAGGCGCCAGGCGATGTGGACATGATCATCTTCCGAGAGAACAGCGAAGATGTATATGCTGGAATCGAATGGGAAGCAGGCTCAGAAGGTGTCAAGAAAGTTATCGATTTCTTGCAAAACGAAATGGGTGTCGATAAGATTCGGTTCCCGAACACTTCTGGAATTGGCATTAAACCGATCTCTCAGGAAGGGACTGCACGGATTGTACGTGCTGCAATCCGCTATACGATTGAGAACGACAAAGAAAGCCTCACCCTTGTTCACAAAGGAAACATCATGAAATTTACAGAAGGCGGATTCCGCGACTGGGGCTATGATATTGCCAAGAATGAATTTGGCGCCGTCGAATTGGATGGAGGCCCATGGTGCACTCTTGAAAATCCAAAAACAGGTCGAAGCATTCTGATTAAGGACGTTATTGCTGACGCTATGCTCCAACAGATCATCACCCGGCCCGCAGAGTATTCCGTGCTTGCGACGATGAACCTCAACGGCGATTACATTTCTGACGCCCTTGCCGCTCAGGTTGGTGGCATCGGAATCGCACCGGGTGCAAACATCAACTACGATACTGGAATCTCAATCTTCGAAGCAACCCACGGAACCGCTCCAAAGTACGCTGGTCAAAACAAGGTGAACCCTGGTTCATTGATCCTCTCCGCAGAAATGATGCTCCGCCACATGGGCTGGACCGAAGCAGCAGATTTGATTGTCAAGGGAATGGAAGGTGCAATTCTAGCACAGACTGTGACCTATGATTTCGAACGGTTGATGGACGACGCAACATTGCTTTCATGCAGCGCCTTTGGCGATGCTATGATTTCACACATGTGAGACAAACTCATCCGTGCAAGAAACTGTTGAGCGCTCGGCTGTTCTTAGCCACGCCAAACCCAAAGCGTTCCTCAAAGGCCCGTGAAACGAGGGTGAAATCACTGTCTCTGGTTGCAATGAGAATGGTGCCGAGGTTGCCAAGCGACTGTTTTGCGAGGTGAATTGCAATGTGCATCAAGGTGCGATCCGGTGCTTCGGGATAAACATCCAAACCATCTACAACAGTTCTGGCCGGCTCTCCCCTTGTACGCTTCATGGCCGTAATCTCTTCGTATATTTCGGTGAAGTCCTTGAGGAAATCAACAACAAGGGCTTTGTTTTCCTCATCATTCGCTTCTGTCTCGAGTTGCAAATCCATCGGGCGCCATGTGCTGTAATCTTGAAGCACTTGATCGACCAGTTCTGCGATGACTTCCTTGCAAAACACCGTATCGAGCATCGATGGAGGCACCAGAAGGTCGCTGAAGCGACTGCGAAGGAAGCTTACATCACTGGCAATTCCGGAGAGTTCTTGCTTGACAATGGACGGGAGCCAAAGCTGAATTTTACCTTCTTGGGCCCGCTTCAAAAGAACATGGTGGAAATGACCATGCCCTCCAATGTCGAGGCTTGCTTCGGTAAACACTTCCAGGCGTTGCTTGATGGCATCCATGAGTGCATCAATCAGAACATTCGTATCGACAATCACAAGTGGTGAGAGTGAAAGGTTGCGGAGGTAACGACGAGAGGCGTTTGGAATGTTGTCTTTGTACGCTGAGAAGAGACCTTGTTCAGCATCTGCGATGCGCTTGATTTCACGGATGTTAAATTGGCCCTTATTTTGAGCACGTTCGAGGAACATGAGGCCTTCAACTGGCTTTTCCTCAGCCGCTTCACGGGCAAGTTCGTACAATTCATCAAGAGACGGCGACGAAGTTTGCATCAATTGTGTGAATCGGGTATCGAAGGCATTGCGTTGACGGCGGCGATTCTTTTGCAGTGAATTCACCGCTGCCGTAACCCGGCCACAAAACGGGTCGGTTGGAAGCACCCTGTGATGTTCCAAAGGGTAGGTCTTGAGCATGTCAAGGTCATCTTCAGCAAAGTAGGTCACATCGACCTCTTCCATTTCGCCTTCCTCTGTTTCTTGAGTGATGGTTTTTGTTGAACGGACGAAATCCTTCAGCAGACGGGTCGCCGCATTCGTGTCGGTGGTTGACATGTGCGAGACGCGCAAGTACAGTTGGAACCGTTTTGTGATTGCACTTCGGAGGGCCGGCTGGGCATCAAGCAACTCAACTGCTTCCTTCCATTGTTCAGCGAAAGCCAAGTGAATAAGCGACTTTCTGTAAAGCACAATTTTGTGCTCATAGTCAAATCCTTCGTGATCACCGGCTCGGCGGTAATCTCGTGCTGCGTTCAATTCGTCTTTCTTTGAGGCAGAGACCGAAGCGCGTGCAAGGGTGTGCCAAGGCGACAATGGGTCATTTGTTTGGTACCATCGAACCATCGAAGGCAGACCGAGGTCATGCTCCAGAACCAAATGGCGAACTGAATGAATCATTGCTGTTGGCACGTTCTCATTACCGAGCAATGTGTTCATGCTCTCAACAGTGCTTTCATCTGAGGTGCCGTGTTGTAACATCAAAGCGACGCGATTGAGCCGAAGAGAATCAATGACCGCTGCAAACAAGTGTTGTTCCATAGGTGTGAGTTTCGCTGCTGCTATGCTTGTCTCTAAGGCGTTGAGTTCCTTATGTTCAACGATGCCCGAACCACCTTCGCGAAGAGCGCGACGAATCACTCCAAAGGCAAGCAGGCCACTCTTGTCGAGTAAGGTGCTCACTCGCTCATCATCTACATTTTCACCTTCAAAGAGCATCAACAATGCTTCACTGGTTGAAGAGAAAGCAGGTGGTGCATCTGTGCTGTGAATCGAATCAAGTGCTTTCTCACGTGCTGCACGAACCTGATGCCAAAGATCGTTATCTTTCCCAGCTGCCAACAGGTGCGCAGCGAGCAATGTCTCATAGGGGTGAGACATTGGCGTTAAGTCGTTCTTAACGATGATTTGAGAAAGCCTTCGCAGGTTCATTGAGCGCGTGTAAATATCGATGACTGTAGGGAGAACGCTTTCCCATGCCTCGCCATTTTCTTCGCCTAGGTGCTTAGCCGCCAGCGCTTGAAGATTCAAATCAAGGTCGCTTGAACTGATGATGTCAACCAAAGCCCCGTCGTCGAGATGAGGGATTTGGCCGGTGAGCCAACTTTGCACATCCTCATTCTTCAAATCAGAAATCAAAGGCAGGAGATGAGAAAGTTCGGCGTGGGCGTCGAGCTTCAAAGCGGTCAGTGTTTGCACCGTTTCTTCTGTGTTCCCTTCACGGTGGAGGGCCGCAAGACGCCACCACATGACTTGCTCAATGGCTTGAGTAGGTGCTTTACCATCACGAAGAAGATCGAGGCCTTCGGTCAAGAGTTTCGCCTTGAGTTTGGAAGTTGATTTCGGTGGGTGCTGCCAGGCAAAGAAGCGGCGAGACCGGGCAAGTGAGTGGTCGCCTGAAGCGTTTGAGCTGGCTTTCCAATCATCAACTTCGCCGTTCCGCAACTTCACCAAATCCGTGAGTTCTTTTGCCAAGGTCGCATCGGTTTTTTCAACTTTAGCAAGGCTTTCTGTGGCGTCATTGTCAATGGCGATTGCAAGCAGGGCTGAAACGATGGATGATGCGCCATCTAAATCCAGCAAGATCGGTGCAGGGTTGAGCGTTCGCCCGGATGAAAGTTGGGAGCTAACCGTGCGCAAGGCCACTTGTCCTTCGGCGCTATCAACGGCACCGGATAAGGATTTGATTGCCTGAATCAAATCTTTGGTGACAAGTGGATCAATGTAAGCAACCGAACTGTCGATTTTCTTCTTCGAGGTTTTTTTCTTCGGTTTCGCCACAGGGAAGGCAGCAAACTGGCCGAACAACGGCGTGTACTGGGCGAGTTCGCCCCACACTGGATGAACGCCTTTGGTGAGGCAAGATTCTCGCAAACTGGATTCTGTAGTTTCCCATGCTTCATCCCATTCCTCTTTGTGAAGGAGTTTGTGTGTTAACAAAACTGCAAGGCGATATGCATCGGGGAAGTCGCTTGGAAGGAGCATTTCTTGTGCTGTCGGCAACGAATCCATTGGGCCCGTTGCGCTACGGCCACCGCGACGGTTACGGGTTCTTCGCATGTTCTTCGGCTTGCGCATTGGAGAAGATTGGTCGTCTTCATCTGCTGCTGGGAGTTCTGTTTCGGTAACTGCCAAATGAAGAATTGGGCGCCAAGGGGTTTCGAGTAATTTCCAGTCGGGGGTTCGAACAACAAACGACTGGCGACGGACTTTAGGCGCGTTTGATTTGAACGCAACATTAAGGCAATTCGCCAGATAGTCCTCCTGCAGAATCCTCGCCCCTCATCTCTTGGCTCAACCTACCCTCCTTCAACCCACCGGCATGCTGAACTGCTTAGGGAGTGGGGGATTTGGCAAACTTACCCAACAACATCCTTGAGGTGGACAAACCTCCCACGTCATGAAGGCGAGTTCAATGGACCCCGTGAACACGATTGTGATGCTCTTGCACCCGGTGCTGGCGTCAGCGTTGTTGGTGTGGATTTGGTGGCAGTACTCTTGGCGAAGAAAAAGTCATGAGCTCAAGGGCGAGGACCGAATCGCTGCTCGGAACCGTCACGAACGAATGGGTGAGCGGTTGCTTTGGTCAACCCTCGGGGTTATCCTTGTGGCCTTTTTGGCGAGGGCCATTGTGAGCGTACGTACCGATGGCAACCCGTTTTCAAACCTCATGCCGCAAAGCCTTCATGGCTTCATGGGCCCTGTCGGTTTTGCCCTCTTATTTCTCCTTGCACGAATGGGACGGCGAGCAAAGAAGGCTCGCAACGAGGGTGAGAAATTTAGACATCATGTTCTGAAACATGGACGTGCTGCGGACCTGATTGTGGTGTTGGTTTTTATTCACGCCTTCCTCGGATTCCTGTACCTGTTTGCTGTTCTGCAATGATCACTGAAGAGCGAGTGTGTCCGCACGATTGGCCCACATGTCCAGCCAAACCTCGAGGTTCGCATCAATCCCGGGGGGTTGAACACGACAACCGCAGGCGTTCGCATGGCCGCCACCTGTTGGATCAAGCGCTGTTGCAAGACGAGAAAGATCGAAACGCCCTTGACCGTTTTTCAAGAACGAGTTGGCGTAAAAGCTTGCTGAAAGAGCGGGGCGTTCAGGTGTATCGATTGACCCGTCTGCGTATCCGTGCACGATACAGCAAGCATCAGCCCGGTCACCAGCCCACGCAGTAACAAGGTAGCCATTGGAACGAACCCCCCTTTCATCCATCCTGCAGATGGCCAGTCGATCAACGATTGTGGTGTGAGCCTCAACAACCAATTGGGCTTCAGCCCGTTCTTGTTTTGCCCGTGCGACATGTGGAAGGATGTCTGCATCTGCCAGGACATCTGCAAGCCTCATCCCTTGAGCCAGCATATCGAGGAGGCGTTGCATGTGTTCGGGTTCTCGCATTGATAATGAGCGGGAAAGTTGCAAGATTGGCCCATCAGCAATGAACGCTTCTCGGCTGATTTGACCAGAATCCAAAGCATCGACAACGGGCATGATTTCTTCGAGGTGACTCAAGTCGATGTAAGGACTGAGCACATCGTATGCCAGCCGTGCTGCGGAGGGGGTTGCTTCCCAGTGGCATGTGCCGCCTGCTTCGATAAATTGAGTTTCTTCATCCTCATTTGGCCGGTTGGTTTGATGATGATCCAGATACCATCCACATTCCGGGTGGAAGGGCAAGTCAACCATAGCAGTTTCACGGTCAACCAGGTGGTCAATCGCTCCCGAACGAACCAGTGCCGCATGTGCAAAGTGGACCGTTGCATCCGGGTTTGCTGCCTTGAGTACGGCAGCAGCGCATAGGCCATCGAGATCTGAATCGGCGATTATCGAAGTGAAAATGGGCAACCCTGCCGCTACCAGTACGTCGACCTTATCGCCCATGTTGCCAAGGGAAAGCAACGCCCACAAGAAGATTTGTGGACATTGCACAGCCACAAATAACTTGACTACCGGCCCCCCAGAACAATTTATGGAGACATCATGTGGCGTCGTTTTGGTCAATTACGGCACGGTACTTTTGCTTCAATACCCCCAAGGCCACTGGGATTTTCCAAAAGGCCACGTCGAGGAAGATGACGAGGATCATCACGCCACTGCCCGAAGAGAATTAGCGGAGGAAACTGGAATTGACCGCATCGATTTTGTTGGGGGTTTTGTTCAGAAAAGCGAGTATTCATACCGTCATCGTGGAAAAAAGAAGGATAAGCAGGTGATTTGGTACCTTGCTCAAACCGACCAGTTAACGGTCAAACTTTCCCATGAGCACCGAGGCTACATGTGGCTGGATTGGGACATGGCTGAACAGCAATTATCTCATCAGGAAACCCAGGCAGTATTGCGCCAAGCCCGTCAACACATGGTTGCATCTGGACTTGAATGATCAAAGGGATTTGAAGTCTTCATCGGAGGCGTGAAGCCGTCGAATGCGATCAGCAACGCCGGATTCGGGGCCTCTTTTTCCAAGCGGCTGCCAAAGCGTTTCATCGTGACCCAGGGCTGATGTGACCCATCTTCCAAGAACAAACAGCCAGTCAGAGAGGCGGTTGAGGTACACTTGGACAACAGGTCGGACTGAACCTTCTCCTTCGTGCTCCTTGAGGCGGATGACTGCTCGTTCGAGCCTTCTGGTCACCGTTCGTGCAAGGTGAAGCATGGCTTCAGGGCCATGTCCTGCTGGAAGGATGAAACTCGTGAGTGGTTCAACATGTTCGAGCCAAGCATCCATTTCACTGACAAGCACGTTGCATTGGTCTTCACTGATCAGCACCATGTATTCTGGAAGTTCGGAAGGAACACAAGCCAATTCTGCCCCCAGATCGAACAGTTCATTTTGAACACGAGTCAGCACCAGCGAGAGGATTGTCTGAACTCGCTCGACGGTTGCCCGACTGCCGCCATCCTCATGTTTTGGAAGTCGTTCTGATTCCATAACAACAAGGCCAAACACGGCGTTGAGTTCGTCACAGGTTCCGACCACTTCGAAACGAAGGTCGGCTTTTGAACGTCGAGAGCCGTCGACAAGCGAAGTTTGTCCGCCGTCGCCGCCACCAGTGTAGACTCGGTTAATCTTGACCATTTTGTTCCCTCATGCAAAGCCAAGTCATGCTTCTATGAGTGGTTTTCGGGCCATGAAACTGGAATCAATGGGGTGATACCATTCAATATCCTCTTCTCCAAGGCTCCATGAATACAGTGCCAGGTGCTCGTCCACAACACCATACCACTCCAATCGCCCAGGCTCTAAGCATGCAATACGAGTGCCTGTTGCCTCAACTTTAGCCGTCGTGTGTTGCCAATGCGCCACAAGTTGTGCAAGGTGTTCTGCCACTTCAACGACATGTTCATGCTCTGCTTCGAGGGATTCGAGCAGCACTTCGAGCTCTTCGGTGAGATCGTGTGCCTCATCGCTCATAGCTTGAAGTTCCGCCAGCCATCTCGTCACCTTGGGCAGGTTTTGGCGCGCTTCTTCGATGGTCACAAGGCGTGCCCCTTGGGGTAGGGAGCGCAAAGCACCCTCTTCGTCCCTTAATGAGCATGTGTCCATAGGTCGACCCGAAAAGAAGGGGGCCTCTCCTGATTCTTTCACATGGGCCGCTTTACTTGACGGACCATCAAGTCATCGGCACAAATGTTTGATTCCAGCCAAATTTAGAAGGGTCGAACAGTTCTCAACAGGATATTGCTTCGCGGGCCTGAACGCTCTGTTTAGAAAACGGACACTATGCAATCGGGGAAGGTGTAAGTGGACTAAAACCGGCTTTCTGGGCAATTTTTTTCACAACAAGTGACCCTATACAAATCCAAACAAATAATTCCACAACCAACACCACGTAATACAACGGGCCAAGATCCTTCAAGAGCGCAAGGGCGTCGTACGGGACGCCATTAAGGGCCATGTAGAGTGATTGAGAAAAGAGGCTTGAGGCGAACCAAACGAACACAGCATACCAAAGAACGGTGCTCATTGTGAGGGTGTCGCCTGTGTTTTCTCCTTTTTCCATAGTACTATATCGACTTCCATGATATTAAGTATTTTGTATAATTGTGCACAATCGTACAAGACCGGTGAAGGTTTTACCCCCAATACTACGGAAACAGGCGCCCAATTGCCGGAAGTCGGAACTATTCTTGTTCGCTGCTCAATGGCGGTAAGAAACTGGAAGCATTCGGATCAAGCCTCAGAAGAGCACCATGGATTGCTTCAATCCATTCGGGGGCAACGCCATTTTCACCGCCAACATCGTTGAGGGCATCCAGCCATTCAGTTGCTTTGTCTGCGTTACCAATGAACAGGTTCAGGCGGTGCAACGCAACATATGCCATTGGGTTGAGGTGTTCTTCTTCTGCATCCCAGCCCTTCTCAAAGCAAGCAATAGCACCGCTTGGCCCGTCAATAAATCCGCGCTGCAGCGCCACCATTCCCGCTTGACTCCAAGCCAAGGGCAAGCGCCCAATCAGAAGTCCTCGGAAAACGAGCCAAGTTTGACCACCACCAAGGACAACCAGGGCCATGAATCCAGACCACTGTTCAAAGGTGTTCAAGTCGGCCCAAGTCGTGACCATCAATCCGCCAACACCCACGCAAAACATGAACCCTGAGAAGGGAGCGATGAGAACTTCCCTTCTGGTGCGTATCAAATGATGAATTCCTACAAGAAGTCCGAACGAACCGATGCCCGTTAGTACTGCGAGGTGCCCAAGAACAGAAACTGGGCGTGGGGCAAACTGACCCAGCGCCAGAAGCAGGCCAATGGTCAAGACAATCCAGCCGAAGCGCCTTGAAGGGAGAGGAAAGGGTTGGCTTTTTGAACCGAGAATCAAGACCAAACCAATCAGCGTTTCAAATGCGACAAGAATCCATCGAAGGCTGTCCTGTTCAAAGAGCAACATGTTATGCCTCCAATTGTCCCAATGTCCGGTGCTTCTTGACCCTTTGCTCAGGCTTTGTGATAGTCCGAGCCTCGCGAAATTTCAGTTGCCCTGTAGACTTGTTCCATTAACACAACACTGGCAAGTTCATGGGGCATTGTCATAGGTGAAAGGGAAAAGCGTTCGCAAGAACAGGGTGCCTCGCCAACCCACCCCTCTGCTGGACCAATTGCAATATTGATGGTTTCAGTACCGACTTTCCACGCCTTAAAGCGGTCTGCAAATTCCATGGAAGGTTCCATTCTGCCGTGTTCATCCATCAGCACCAGCGCCCCAGGAAAATTGCAAAGTGCCTCAAGGTATTGTTTTGAAGACAGCTTGTTGGAGTGGATTTCGACCTTGACGCCTCGCCCTTGGGTGCGCTCAGCATACATTTCAAGCAACTTCCGAAGATCTTTCTGCTTTGTAATCCCGTGCAGATGCACAACCACACGACCCATGCTTTGTCCAGAACACCGCAGTTGATGAACTTGCATCAAGCATAATCAGACCAGGCGAAGACGGCGTATTGGACCCAAGTGAATATGTGAGGTAGCCCATGGAAAGGGGTGAACCTCGACTGATTGGTGCATTGCCTTGGCATTCAACAGATGGCGTTAAGGGTTCCCGCTGGTTCAGCAGACTATGGGATGGTGGCCGTTCGGATCCAAGAAGTCATCCAAGCGCATGCGCGTCAATGATCCACTGCTGAAGGATGCCAGAACATGGATTTCCGAACTCCGCGACGTGTGCGAAATGAACTTTGAGCAACCTGAAGAAGCTCGTCGGAGGATTCGGCATATGCAAGTTGAATGGCACGATGCCATGGAGGAGGGTGTACTTAGCGGTCCAAATCGAGAAGGGCTTGAGGCGAGAGCATTTCGATTGCTGAGTTGCTCGGATGATGAGTGGATGTACTGGTTGGATAACCTCGATTTTTGGAAATCGGGATGGAAACCTGCTTCCTCCGGTGATAACGAGGCTTGAAGAAGGGGCGCCGGTAGGCTTAGCCATGGGTCAAACTCCTACCCTCTACATGCTCTATACATGTCCTTTCTGTTGGAAAGTACGGGGCGTCATTGAACACTTGGGCATGGACGTCGAATACGTTGGTGTCAACGGCATGAAAATCAAAAAAGAAGTGTCCTTTGCTGGAGATTGGGGCAAGGTTCCTGTTTTCACTGATGAAAAAGGAGAGCATGTCGTCGATTCAACCCCGCTTATGAAGCACATCGATGCAACATACAACGATGGAAAACTCGCCGCCATTGGGGATGCAGACCGGCAGCAAAAGTGGCTCGAATGGGCTGATGCAAATGTTTCCAAAGCGACGGTCCCAATCTTGTATGGAACCCTTGGCTCTGCGCTAAAAACAACGACTCGCATCTCAAAATTAGAAAAATTCGGTTTCTTTTCCAAGCGACTTTATGCATGGGCCGGCTTCCCGATTATGTGGGGTATTATTGCCCGTAAGCGGGTCAAAAAAGATGGACGTACACCAAAACAACTCTGGCATGATTTGTTGACTGAATTTACCGAAGAGCACAATGGACAACCGTTCTTTGGCGGAGATGCTCCCGATCTTGTGGACTTCGCAATGTTTGGCTACACTCGCTCAATTTCCCCCTTCCCTCAATTCAAATTGCTCGAAGATCACGAGAACGGTATGAGTTGGTACCAGCGAATGATGACCACACTTCAGTGAGGGATTTGGCTGGAGACGGTGACGCTTGCTGGAGTTGCATTCCAACGCATCAACGCTACATCCACCTTCCTTGGCACCGATAAAGGCGGGTGGATTTACGCAAGCCAGCGCCCGAGGCACGAAGTGCAATTACCCGCATACTACATCATGAGCGCACCGTTAACACAAGGCCAGGCAAGAGCACTGCAAGGCCAAGAAGGTACGGAAGATTCTGCTTTCTTCAACGTAACGCCAGAAGCTTTGATTCAAATTATGGACGCTGGGAGGGAAGCAATTAGCAACGGAATTGAAGGCCTCGATGCATCCGTTGAGTGGGAAGTTCGCTGCCCCAGTGAAGCAGAATGGCAGTGTGCGAACGCAAGCATTGGTTTGGGCCTTGAACGAAAGCAAATCGAAGTGCTTGCCGATGCTGTCAATTCCAATTATAGGGGTGCAATGATGGATGGCCGGCCCCGCCGATTCGAAGGATTGGGTCCAATGGCTCTGCACAGATCTGCCATTGAAACGCACCCGTCTAAGGACGGAATTACGGCCCTCTCGAGCGTTCCACTTGACCGTCCGGTCTCCGGTGTTGTGGCCCGCTTAGTGATCACACCCATCAGGCAAGGTGCACCAAAACGGGTTCCGCAGTCTGCAGATTTAGCAGCAAATATTCGAATGGAATTCGTTTGTATCCTGCTCTTGGGCGTTGTTCCTTCCTTCATCATCCCTGTGCTTCGGGGCATGAGTGGTTATGTACAGACTGGATGGGCAAACCTCCTGTTTGGTGGTTTGTGTGCAGGATTTGTCACCGGTGCCTTTTGGCGACCCCGTCGGCCAACCATCACGTATGAGGAAGTGTGAAATTACTTCTTGTCCACTGGTTCAACCAGGCTTTCCCAGTATGGTTCTTGGCGGATTGCATCAGCGGCGCAGATCGCTGCCATGTTGACAATATGGCGCACTCCATCTTGACGGGCTACCAACTGTACTGGTTGACTCATGCCTTCCAAAATTGGCCCGGTCATCTCAGCATCACCTAATTCTTCAAGCAACTTGTAGGCAATGTTGGCTGAAGCTAAATTTGGCAACACTAAGACGTTGGCTGCTCCTGTAAATTCCATGAATGGATACTCGCCCTGAACGTCGCCGTTGAGCGCTGTATCGGCTTGCATCGGACCATCGATGACAAGCGAAGGGTCAAGTTCGCGGGCAAAATCAATGGCGTCTTCAATCCGCTCTGAACGTTGGGCTCGACTGCTGCCAAAGTTCGAGAAAGAGAGCATTGCAACAACTGGGTCGACGCCAAATCTGCGAGCGACTTTCGCTGTTTGAACTGCGATTTCGGCGAGTGTTCTGCTGTCGGGATAGACATTGACTGTAGCGTCTGCGAGGAAGATTGTTCGCCCTTTTACGTTCATCATGTAGCAACCAACGATGCAGTGTGCATCCTCATCAGCACCGATCAATTCCAAAGTAGGTCGCAGCACATCAGCGTAGTTGCGACTGACGCCTCCAACAAACCCATCAGCATCGCCGTTAGCGACCATTTGGCTTGCAAAGTAGGGCCGAGATTTGAGCAGACGAGCGGCGTCGGCGACCGTCATTCCCTTTCGGTTTCTGCGATCCAACATGGATTGGGAATAAACCCCTTTTCTTCGTTCGTCTTTGCGAGGGTCGAACACTTCGTATTCAAAGTGCAAACTCAACTCATCCACCATCCGACGTATTCTCTTTTCAGGACCGAGTAGGATTGGATAGCAAATCTTCTGATCAACGAGTTGGGCGGCTGCCCGAATGACCATCTCATTGTCGCCTTCGGGAAATACAATTCGCTTGCCTCGGCCTCGAACTTGATTGATGACGTGCCTCATAATAGAGTAGGATTGACCCAAACGGGCCTCCAGTTCTTCACGGTAATCAGTGATTGAAAACTCATCAGGTTGAACGCCCGCTACGCCTTCATCAACTGCAGCTTGGGCGACAGCCGAAGCCTCCCAAAGCAAGACGCGTCGGTCGAACGGTTTTGGAATGATATAATCAGGGCCATACTGCATGACCGCGCCATCATAAGCCGCTGAAATGTAGTCAGGGACTGGTTCTTTAGCCAGAGCAGCAAGCGCCCGAGTTGCTGCCATTTTCATGCCCTGAGTGATGTCACGTGCACGGACGTCGAGGGCCCCACGGAAAATGTAGGGGAAGCCGAGGACATTGTTCACCTGATTGGCATAATCTGAGCGACCAGTTGCGATAATCGCGTCATCTCGAACTTCGAGGATCTCCTCTGGAAGAATCTCTGGAGTCGGGTTGGCCAAAGCAAACACAATCGGTTTTGGCGCCATACTCGCAATCATATCCTTGTTGACAAGTCCTCCTCGAGATAAGCCCAACATGACATCAGCGCCTTTGAGTGCGTCAGCAAGTTCGCCCGGTTCACGGTCATGCGCAAATGGTGCTTTGTACTCGTTCAATTCTCCAGCCTCGAGTCGAGCCTTGGTCACAATGCCTTGGCTATCGACCATGGAAATATTAGAGCGGTCCACACCAATAGCGACGTAGTGGTTCGCACAGGCAATGGCACTCGCACCGGCTCCAATCACCACAACCTTGATTTCTGAAAGTTGTTTTCCTTGCAGTTCAACTGCGTTCAAAAGGGCGGCGGCGGAAATAATCGCCGTACCGTGTTGGTCATCATGCATGACAGGAATATCGGTCGCTTCCGCAATCCGACGTTCAATTTCAAAGCACTCTGGGGCCTTGATGTCTTCGAGATTAATACCGCCGAAGGTTTTGGCGATGTTAACAACCGTTTCAATAAAAGCCTCAGGATCTTCGGTATCCACTTCAATGTCAAACACATCAATGTCGGCGAACGTTTTCAATAAAAGCCCCTTTCCTTCCATGACGGGTTTACTCGCCAAAGCTCCGATGTTTCCAAGTCCAAGCACAGCAGTACCGTTTGAAATAACGGCGACAAGGTTGCCTTTGGAGGTGTAACGGTAGGCGTCTTCAGGGCGCTCCGCAATTTCCAAGCATGGGTAGGCGACTCCAGGTGAATACGCAAGGCTCAATTCATGGGCAGTGCTGTGGGGTTTGGTTGGAACAACCTTGATTTTTCCCCGTGGTTCTGCTTCGTGGTACTCAAGGGCTTCCTTCTTGAGCAAGCGCTCCTTTTTCTCGCGATTCATAGGCAACCGATTGTAACGAACGTGGTGATGGGTTTGAGTGTTGTGTGCGTACGGGACCAAGGAGCGGGAAAAGAGAGGCGTTCGAAGATGACCAAACCCTCAATTATTCTGTGTTTTTGCTACACAGGGCAGGATTTTTGAGTGAATCAACACGATACAATCGCGCTCGACCAAGGGCCGCGTTGAAATACCTCAAAAGTCCCCTCTGTAATATGAACCAATCACTTACCCTCTTTTCTTCCGGCGCGGCCGGCAAAAAAGCTGTTGTTTTGATTGCGTTAATGTTGTGTTCATCCATGGCGCCAATGATGATGGCTCCAGGGGTTTCAGCCCACGAATCGGCCTTTGATACGGTGTGGCCAAAAGAGGGGAGCAACGACACAGGTTGGGTTCAATTGGATGCCGTTGGCGCCGACCCAACGACTGGTGCGCAGGCAACCGCTGATTGGACGCTTGAATTCGCTCCAGGCGCCGACTTATCGAACGTCTCTTTCCAAGTGCGAGTCAACGGCAGTGACGGTTTGATGATCGAGGAGCCAATGCTGCTGGCAAATGACATTGGCATTAACCTCCTGGACTGGCGCGGCCTTGGCACCTTTGGCTCAGAGGATTCGTTTGCTGGATCAAACCCCTATGATGGTCGGCTTGCGCCAAACAGCGACTCTGGAGCCACATGGACGCTCCCCTCGGATGCGGAAATCACCGATTTGGTGATTGAAGCATTGGCTCCAGTCGATCCCGCCGTTTCATTTGAGCCAATTCAATTGGAAATCGGCGCTACAGCACTCCATCCGGATGACGGTCGAATGTACCTTGCCATCCTCGATGATGTGCTTGTCCTGGACTACAATAACGACCCTCCAATCATTGATATGATTGAATTTGAGAGCGATGTCCTTGACATGGAAATAGACACTGCTAACAATTTGATACACTTCCTGACCGACGATGAGGGATTCAGTGCCATATCCCTTACAGATTCGAGCACCCAGGTGGTGTTGCCAGATTCCGATGATCCTGAATTCATCGATATGGGGCAATTCGCCATCACCAGCGGGGGCGTCTTTGCTGCCAGCGAAAGTGGCTTGTTTTCTTGGACCTCGGGTGCCTGGAGCGAAACTGATGCTTTGGGTGGCGCAACAATCCTCGA
>CESI01137115.1_pt1 | contig 15906 bp, 8 predicted proteins | sample 356301 | NCBI WGS metagenome assembly CESI01 (sample SAMEA2621423, study PRJEB7988) | marine metagenome | biome: marine biome (ENVO:00000447); feature: deep chlorophyll maximum layer (ENVO:xxxxxxxx); material: "saline water (ENVO:00002010), including plankton (ENVO:xxxxxxxx)" | depth 40 m | reverse complement strand
TCATCACCGGCTCGCGTTCCCGTATTCGTCACCGCGACGGCAACCCGCGTCGACTCCCCCGGCGAAATAATAGCGGGAGACAAACTGACCTGCCCGTACTCGAATTCTGTATAGCTCAAACCTTCGCCAAATTCATACAGATTTTGCGACGGTGCATCGGCATATTTTCGAACCAACGCGCTCGGTTTGTGATTATATATAGCCTGCAAATGGCCAACGCTATAGGGAATGGTGATGGGTAGCTTGCCGCTGGGATTTACCTCACCAAAAATGATTTCAGCTAGCGCTCTTCCGCCTAGTGCACCCGGCTCCCAGGCTTCGATCAGTGCAGGTATATTGTCAACGATCCAGGGCTCTGCCAAGGGCCGGCCATTGACCAAGACTACAATGGTTGGCGTGCCCGTAGCATGAATCGCCTGAACCAGTTCTAGTTGCTGACCAAACAGCCCAATCGAGCTTCGCGCAACATTTTCACCCGACGTTTTACCTTTCCTGTCGTAACGCAATGGGTTGTCACCGACCACCACGATGGAAACATCGGCAGACGCTGCTCGCTTAGCCGCTGCAGCGATCATATCGGCCTGAAGGCTTTTTACACTGCCCTGAAGGTCAAAATAATCAATTTCCGTTGCACCCTTTGCGACCTCGGTTAGACCCTCAACAATGGTAGTAATATTGTCCTTGGGTTGCCGCAACACCCAGTCCCCCATAATCGAATGATTATCGGCGTTGGGTCCAGTAATAAAAATACGCTTTCCCTGGGCTAACGGTAGTGTACCGTCGGTATTTTTAAGCAGAACAATACCCTGCCTAGCAAGCATCAAAGCTGTTTTCTGGTGTTTGTCAGTGAACATCAAAGTCTTCGCCGCAGAGGCATCTACCTGAGCTTGCTCAAACAGGCCAAGGCGAAACTTGGCCAACAGCATGGGCCGCACGGCAGCATCTATTCTCGATTCCGCTATACGCCCATCTTTGACCAACTGAACCAGTGGCGGCAAAAATTTAGGCCCATGCATATGCATATCGATGCCTGCATCAACACTTTGAAAAACCGCTTCTTTGAACGTTGGCGCCGTGCGGTGGTAAGTTTTTAGCCGTTCGACATCCATCCAGTCGCTGACTACAAAACCCTTGAAGCCCCACTCGTATCTGAGTACCTCAGAGAGCAGAAAATGATTGCCATGTGCAGGCACACCATTGACTTCATTGTGGGCCGCCATAAAGGTAAATACACCCGCTTCAATGGCGCGCTGAAATGGGGGAAAATGATCCTCCCGCAGCGAGCGGATTGATACATCCATAGGCGATAAATTAAGGCCATTGATCGGGTCGCCACCGGCGACAAAATGTTTGGCCGTCGCCAGAACCTTGCCATCTGCGGTAAAGTCCCCTTGCTGGAAGCCATCAATAACAGCCACCCCCATCTCAGACACCAAAAAATCGTCTTCGCCAAAGGTTTCTCCAACCCTACCCCAGCGCGCATCTCTGGCGATATCAATGTTCGGGGCAAACGACCAGTGGGCACCGTTAACTCGGACCTCTCGCGCTGTCTCTGCGCTCGACTGCTTGACCAGATCGAGATTCCAGGTGCTGGCCATGGTGATTGGCGAGGGATAAATCGTAGCCCCTTTGACCAAACCATTGCCATGAATCGCATCGATACCAATTAGAAGCGGTATTCCCAAGCGGCTCTCGCTGGCATATTGCTGTAAAAGATTGGCTTCCTGCGGATCTGTAACGTGCAAAAATGAACCTATCTCGCCGGCTTTAATAACCTTCGGAATTTGTGAAGAGTGCAAGTTGGGGTACATACCAAAAGCATCTCCAGCGCGCATTTGCTCCAGACTCAAATTCTTTTCCGACTTGGCAATATGCTTTGGCCCAACGAATTGAGACATCTGGCCAACCTTTTCTATCAATGTCATTCGAGCCAGCAGATCTTCAACCCGAGCCTCATCCCCCAGATCAGGATTTTTGTAAGGTAGCACTGACTGAGCAAAAATGGAGCCAGACAGACTGGCGCATAACAATAAGAGGGAACGTATTTTTTTCATAGATTATACTATTCAGTCAGTTTTTATTAGGCGGTGAAACAGAATCTGGGGCAGCTAGCAACGGATCGTTGCTGTAGCGCTGAAAGAAACGAGTCCTTACTTTTCCCTCCTTACCAATCGTTAGCCAACCACCGCTGTTCTCTGGTCGTTCGGCATCAACAGCTGCAAGATAGGCGTCTAATTTTTCTTTCAACAGGTCTGTCATTTCCGGCATCTGCCGCGCAAGGTCGGTTCTCTCGCCCACATCATCGGCCAGATTAAATAGTAATTTGCGTGCGGAAACCGGAAAGTCGATTAACTTGTAATCTCCATGGCGAATCGCCGAATGCGGTTCGTTCATACCTACCCTGTTATAGTGCGGATAGTGAAAAAACAGACTTTCGTCAGGCCGATTCACCTTGGCCAGACGGTTATTTAACAGGGGGCGTAAACTCCCACCATCCAGATCTTCAGGCAAGCCTTCCAAAGAACCTGCAAGGTCCGCCACGGTAGGTAATAAGTCGTAGGAAATTGCGGGTGTGTCTGTCTGGCTGCCCGCAGTAATACCCGGCCCCACAATCGCAAAGGGGACGCGTATGCCACCTTCGGTTAGATCCCATTTTCCACGCAGCAGGGGTGAATTAAGGCCCGCTCGGTAGGGTTTGCCTCTATTAACCTGCATGGGTATTACTGGCATGCCGCCATTATCTGACAAGAAAATGATATAGGTATTGTCTGCCAGACCCAGCTCTTTATAGGCTTCGAGCAGCGTACCAACAGAAAGATCCATATCCTGAATCATCGCGGCATAACCCTGATTTTTATGCAAATCGCCCTTTTCCCGCTTGCCGACCTCGGCAAACGACGACTCGCTGTAAACAATATTTGAGTGCACTGCATAGTGAGATATTTGCAGAAAAAACGGTTGCTGTTTGTCTATGGCATCTCGCATAAAGGCGATACCGCGACCAGTAATAGAGTCAACACGCTTCGGGTCATCCTGCGCATACCCATGCCATTGCTTTGGCTTATTATCAAAGTCACCCGCTTTATTGTTAGTAATACCATCGTGCACATCGTAGCCATACCGAGCCGGATCTGCGTCTATATGCCACTTGCCAATATGGGCTGCACGATAGTTCTTATCAATGGATTTTAGAACTTGAGGAATACCAATCTGATTGTGATCAGCGTGATTCTCACCCAACACCCTGGTACGCTGAAGTCGCGCTGGGCTCTTGCCAAACTGAATGCTATAGCGGGTTGGGGAACATACAGGCGCCGCGGCATAACCATTGGAAAAACGCATGCCAGCGTTTACCAGCGAATCAATATGCGGCGTTAAATAAAAGTCACTCTTGGCATTCGGCTGCTGCTTGTCTACAGGCACGGACAGACTGGTCCAGCCATAATCATCCGCCAGAATAACAATAAAATTTGGCGGCGTTGACGCTTGCACTGAACTGCCAAGCCACAGCATCAACATCAACATCGGTGTCCCACCAACAGTTTTAGCAAGTGGGTGCACATAACGCGATAGCTGATGCCGTGCATGATATAAGTTGTTGATAGTTATTGGCATCAGAGGTTGCCTCGGCGACCAGCACCAATCCCGGCATTATCCGGCGTGATTGGATTATCAAAAATATCGACTTCTGGCGCAGCAGTTATATGGCTAAAAATCCCTTTGCCCGCAGCTGGAAAGGGCGGGTGTTGGATACTTATGCCTAGGTTTTGCTGTTTAATAACAGCGGGATTTACGGCATAGGTTTGAGCCTGCCCTGGTGCACCATCAAAACTAATGTCTGCTTCAACAGGGTCGCTGTCTGACCGTATGAAGTCTGGTGAGATATTTCCGGAAAATACATTTCCTTGCATATCCAGTCCTTCGCCACTACCCCAGCCAAATGTCAACTTGCGCCCAAGGCTGCCGCCTTGATCAACCACAAAAAGATTATTCCACAGATGCATATCCCGACCATTGAGTTCGATATGTGGATGCGAATTGGCAGCGATTACATAGGTGTTGTTGTAGATGAAAATCCCCTCAGATTGGATTCTTTTGGGCGCAGAAAAGTCGCTGACGAATACTGTCTTACCGGGGAATTTGCTCTTACCACCCTCTGGACGCTCAACATCCACTCTGCGCGTACCATCGTGCACACTGATATTGTGGCGCCAAATAACATGCTTATTTTGGCCCAGAATCTCAGTGCCATAACCTTCATTATTGAAAGTGAAGTTGTACTGCACGAGGATGTTTTCGTTGCCAAAATCCACATGCATACCAGCAGAGTCGTTGTGGCCGCGAGAACCTACAGACAGATTGCGCTGTGCGACAATGTTTTTACTGCGAAAAAACCATGCACCGCTGCCGCGATTGACGGACAGATTGGGTTCGACCATCGCACCTGACCTGATAAAGCTATTACTCTCCAACAGACCATTCCAAACACCATTAATCAATACGCAACTACCACCGGTATCTTCGCAACGGTTATTGACGATACGCACATTGGTATCATAATCCTGGGCCGTTCCGCTGACGCCTTTAAGTTTCGACGCCCTATGACGAATACCTATGCCGAAACGTGCCGTCCGACTCAAAAAGTTATCATGAATATAAATATCACCTGTGTTGAATGTGCGGCTTTTATCACTCGCTGCAGCTGTCTCGAAACGGATGCCTGTCACCGATGTCGAATTGAAGGACTTCTTTGCTTTAATCGGAAAAACATCCTCAACAACAAGGTCATGGAAATTGTAACCACGTAAATTGCGCTTGCCCGTGTTCTGTACAAGGATCCCAAATGCATCACGATTTGTAACTCCTCTGCGCTTTTTTGTACGAAAATTTTTGACATTTAACCTGCTAATTTCGAGATGGTCCTGATCCACTATCAACACCGCCGCAAGCGGCGAACCACCTTTCATGGCAGCACCGTCAATCACAGGCAGCTGACCCTGACCATAAGACGTAAAGTGAATTGGCGCGGCGGCAGTACCAGACGCATCAATAACCAGCTGGCCATTGAACACATCACCAGATTTAAAATACACCTTATCGCCTGCCCGCAATGTTGCTTTTTGAACCCGTGACAGGCTAGCCCATGGACTGTCCTTGGTCAGACCGTCATTGCTGTCCTTGCCTACAGAGGCGCTGATAAAATAATTCGCGGGGGCATTGGCAAGCGCTGAGTACGAGGTAAAAATCATTCCCGTAACCAGCATTGCCTTTAGGCAACTCAGGTAGCATTTTTTCTCTAACTGCATTATTTGCATCCGCCACAGCGGTCCAAGAATAAACCGGAGTTCGTTTGGACCCTGTATTTGAAGTTATCTATGCATAAAAACCAGCTGTAAACTTTGCGTTTGGGGAGCGCAAGTTACCGCTGGCCGCCTTTTAAAATCTGGCTCTTAAGCCTACAGAAATGCGTCGATCAGAATCTGACATACGCGCAATAGGCCCATCGGCAAAGACACCAGGCTGTACTTTGCGCTCTTTAAGGAGATTGACACCATTTAGGGTAATCGCAAAGGTATCATTCAGGTTGTAGGAAAATGACGCATTCAACTGCCCTCTATCATGGGTGTAAAGGGGCTGACCATTAGCTATGTCAGTTGATTCTGACACTAAGAAGCTGTCCCTAAAGGTATAGCGAATACGAGCGCTGTAATTACGCTTTTCATAAAACACAGTAAAGTTGTATGACTGCTCAGACAGACCTACGAAATTGAGCGGAAACTCCTGCGCTCCATTCTCGCCCACCAAGAAACCCGGTGTCGAAAAGGTTAGGTCACGACTCCCATCCTGATAGGCATAGTTAGCAATAACACCTAGACCATTAAATGGTTTTGGCAGGTTGCGAAACACATGTTGGTAAGAGAGTTCAAGACCTTCAATATTGCCGCCAGGCAGGTTCACCGGCGATATACGGGTGACAATTGTGCCATCGAATCCGTCCACAACACAGGTCGGACGCGCGAGATCTGGATCGCCGGCATTAGCATCGACAGCGCGCGGATTACAGATCCCGCCTGGTACTATTTCCTTGCCAATAACGCTCTCCAGGTCTTTGTAGAAATAACCCAGACTCACCACGCTACCCTTGCGGAAGTAATACTCTAACGCCAAATCATATTGCTTCGCCTCAGTCGGCTGGAGTGTCGGATCGCCCACATTGACTGCTTGGCCAGGATTTAATGGATACTTAACAGTTGGCGATAGATTACTAAAGCTTGGCCGACGCATGATGCTTGCGTAGCCAACCCTAATTTGCAGTTTTTCGACGGGGGCTAATACCAAGCTAGCACTCGGCAGCCATTTTGTGTAGTTTTGGTTGTAGGACACATCGCGAAGCGTACCATCGGTAAATACCTCGTTACCCGAAGCTTTTTGATCTGTATAAATGCCACGCACTCCGATATTACCGCGCGCTGGTATACCAAATAAAGTCGTCTCAAAATCACCGCGAATATAAACCGCAACAGTGTCTTCATCAACGTTAAAGCCCTGTAGTGGATCATTAATTCCCGTTGCGTCGAGGGCGAGGATACTGCGAAGTTCCTCACGCTGGCTTTCAACCTTTTGTGGATCCAGGGTCAAAAAGTTATCTAGATAATTGGCGCCGCCATTAAAGTCAAAGAAGTCGCCTGGACTCGCCAACACGTAATCGGAGAGGTCCGCTGCAGAAAAACCGGGCCAGTTTGGTGTCACCTGCGACTGACGAGATCGGTTAATCGATCGCTGACTGGCACGAACGCCGACTTTTAATGACCGCCATACGTCGTGATCAAGGAACCAGGTTAGATCCACTTTTTCGGCAGTTTCTTCATTGTCAAAGGTGCTGTCCTGATCTTTAGTGACAAACATAGACCAATAATTTGGATCAAGTAGTTGCGCATCAGCAACGGCACCAGCAACTGGACCATGTTCGAGAACCTCATTAACTAGCGCATATTCAAAGGGCACCCGGATCCGTGCATCAGCACTATGGAAGTTGGCTGCGTCTGGGTCATTAAATTGAAACACCGATGTAAATGCAGTTTCTACGGAATCAGATCCAGCCGCACTCACCTCAAAGACAATATTTAAATTATCTCTATCCCATTCACCACCCAAGGCGGCAACATAAGACTGGGTATCACGGTTACCAGCTCTGTTGTTTGAGCGCAGTTGAAGACCATCATTCGGGTCGCCTAAATCGGTGCTTATGTCGGTGCGACCGTTTCTTATACCGCCACCGATAATACCAGAGGTCAACATTGGAACCTCAAAACCCGCAACCTCTACGACGCCAAATGTAGCATTTGCTGCACCATCCAACTCTAAATCAGAGGCAGGTGTACCTATGAACACTGACTGGCGTCGGCTCTGCTTGTTTAAGTCCGTGTATGAACCTTCGGCATACAATAGTAAGTCATCCTTTGCCTGCCACTCTAGTGAACCAGAAAATGCCGTATTAACGCGGTTTTCCAGACCATATTCAACATCGCCAAAGCCGGGTTTGTAATATGAATCGCCCAAGCCATCGCCATCAAAATCAATTTGGCTGTCCGCTGCCTGACGAACACCTGGCGACACTCGAAGTCTATCTTCGCGAACAAATTTATCAGAATGTGACAACGACATAATTGCGCCAACATCACCACGCTCAGTCGCAAATTTATTGCCCAATGTGGCAGAAAAATTCTCATTCCATTGATCGGCATTTTCAGCATATTCTGAAACCACTCGCACGACGCGCAATGGTTTTTTTAGCTTGAGCCCGCGATAAGTTTTTACGTCAATAGTGCCACCGAGAGAGCCTTCGACCATATCAGCCGTGGGCACTTTTATCACATTCAGTGAGCGCACCAGCGACGCAGGCAGATCTGAAAAACTAATGCCGCCACGATTGACACCAGATGGTGTCGTACTTCGACCATTAATTTCGATACGGTTCTGATTGCTACCACGCACCGAAACACTGGAACCGATTCCAGACGAACGGTCAATTTGTACACCAGGGATATTTTCTAGCACCTCTGCGACATTTTCGTCGGGGAGTTTACCTATGTCGTCGGCATTGATAATTTCTGTTAAGTTTACTCTGGCTCGCTTTTCTGCCAGCGCCGTTTCAAGGCTTTGACGGATTCCGTAGACCATAATTTCTTCAATATTAGCGTCCGCATTTGCCTCGTCAGCCACCGGCTCCTGGCCTGTGACAATAGACGCATCAGTGTCTGTATTTGCCTCGTCAGCAACCTGCGCCAAGCCTGTGGCGATAGACGCATCAGTGTCTGCGTTTGCCTCGTCAGTAACCTGCTCCTGCCCTGTGGCGAGAGGCGCAGATAAGGCGACCAGAAAAATGCTCGCAGCCAGTGTCGATTGATAGCATATTGGACTTTTATATTTCATCATTTTTCTCCCATTTTGGCGTATAAAAGGGATAACCCATTTTAAAAATCTGCCAAACTTTATAATTAGTGTTTTCAAAAGCCGCTATTTAAAGCGGCTTCCTCAAGGCTAAAAGCTCAGTCTGCGAGTCGAACCAATAGTTGCGCATGCTTGGTAGTGGTTCGATTCTTTGCTGCCAGCAGCCCGCTTGTAAAGTCGAGTGTCCAAGCCTGATTTGCTGCTGAGGCACCCACCACCGGCGATGAGGTCCAAACACTCATTGTTAGCGAAGGGAAAACATCCTGATTCACGTTTGGACTGGCTTTACCAAAAGCAACGATGGACGCGAGCTCTTTGCTGTTGGCCAGACGCCAATCAGTGTAGTCAGCAAATGTCGACTTCTCGGCAGCCTTCATCGTACCGCCCCATACCAGAGTCGTTATGTTTCCGCTGCAGGCGGCGCCTGACTGCCCAATGGGGCACTGTCTCCACATCAAACCCGTGGCCTGATCTAATACAGTGCCGTCACTGTTGACTTCGAAACGCTCATTATCTAAGGCATCAGTCGCAGTAGAACTGCCGGACACCAACATCACCTGAAAATTTAATGTTTTAGCCTTTTTGTTTTGAATACCTGCAAAAAAGTTCATAGCCCAGGCGTTGGCAGTAGCCCCTGCAACAGGGTTCGATGACCAATAAGCTTGAGATTTACCATTCGGGAATCTCGCCGTGTCAAATGTTGGATTATGCTTATTGTTATTTACAATCGTCGCCAATTCCACAATGGACGGAACGCGCCAAGTTTTAATACCACAAAGCTCTTCAGTATTGGATGCCGCGGCCATCGCATCGCGCCCAGCCCAATTGGTCTTGTTAGTTATTGAATGTGCGCCTGCGGTAGTTTTAGTTTCCCATACCAAACCTGTGACATTATCTTTCAAACAGGACCATTTAGTGCCTGCGGCCTCTGCACCATCAGCAGCCCAGGTACCCGTTTGAACAGCAAGTGCCTCGCCGTCCGCACCAAGCTTGGTGAAGTCAAAACCCGCAACCCCTGTACCTAACTTGATCAGGGTGTCGTCTGCATCACGCCCATGTGCACAGTCCTGTTTCGCTCCTACAATTGCCTCGGTGCAAGTAGCGTTGATTCCGGACGTACCATTACCGCTTTTCAAAATACCCGAGTCATTTAAGGGATTACGAGGCATAAAGGACAGTTCATTACTTGGATCGCTCTCGTTATCACCCGAAGATGCAGTGACAACAAGGTAATAAGTGTCCCCGTTATCAAGGCCCGACATGGCATAGGGCGATGTGGCATCCTGAGTGAGCGTTCCACCCGTAAGCGACGCATAATTAACAATGCTTTCTATACTTTGCTTGGCAGAGTAGATGTTGTAACCGGTTGCATTCTCCACGGCATCCCAGGCGATAATTGCCCTGGAGTTCCCAGAAAACGCCATAGTAATTGATGTCGGATCGAGCACAATAGGGGCAGCGTCAACGGTTACCGCGATGGTCGCTGTGGCGGCGAGATATTCGTTATCAGCTGCCTTGCTGGCGGTAATGTCAGCACTACCGACGGCAATTGCAGCAGCTACACCATCAGCCGAAATAGTCACGATGGTCTCATCACTGCTGGCATAGGTAATTGCTCCGGTACCCGCACCGCCGCTTGCAGTGAGTGTTTGGGAGGAATCTATAACCATTGCAACACTAGCCCCGCCGAAGATGATGGTCTGCTCCTGCAACGGATTAACTGTTACGTTAGACGAAGCGGTAGCTTCAGAATATGTCGCATCAGCCGCTTTAGTTGCGGTAATTGTAATGCTGCCTATTTCATGGGCAGTCACCATCCCACCCGCTGAAACGCTAGCAATAGCGTCATCACTACTGCTGTAGGTAATAGCACCTGAGCCTTCGCCGCCCGCGGCTTCCGCGACTACCGTATTGCCAACAATTACGTTAAAGCTGTCTGCGCTAAAGCTGATTGACTGCAGATGGCTCCAACCGGTTTTTTCGACAGGACCGGAGTTACTGCCCCCGCAAGCAGCGAGCAAAAAGCACATGGATACCAGTATGCTTATTTTTTTTAAAAACATGGAATTCCCCCGATTTTTATAGTTAATTTGTTATTTAAAGCCCCTAAAAAATGCCGCGCTTTTATTCGAATGCAAATAACCTCAGAAAAATAGCATTCAGCGATTCTGTCTAGAGCAGGCCTTCAACTTTTATCTGTTATTCGTGTCTTAAAAAACACAAATAATCTCAGCCTGCTGATTTCGTCCTAGTCAGCCACAATATGTCAGAAACAGACAATATTGTCATTGTTTGTCTTCAACTGTCAATGAAAAATTGTGGAGCCACCCAACGTGGCGATTCTGGAGTATGCTTTAAAGCAAATATATTAAAATTTACGCGGCATCTCTGTAACCGTAATCAGCTTATTCTTATCTTTGTCCAGCCAGTGAAAATTTCCTTTTATTGCCTTTTCGGCCTCAGCGGCACTCCATACCCCGTCTTTGTTTTTGTCCCAGCGTTTAAATTTTTTTCTTAGGTCATTTACTTTTATTTGCTTCATACTATTCGGGCGCTGGACGAATTCTGACCGCGACCAAATTCCATCCAAATTAATATCCAATTCAACATATTGAAAAGATCGGTAATTGCCAAATTCCACGAGACTTAATGCATTGTCTTTATTTTCATCAAAAGTACTCCAGCCCCGATCAGATTGCGCATGGCTAAGGCCTGCTGAAGCCAGCAAGCAAGTTATAGTAATTAGTGTTTTCTTCATTTCTCATTATCCTTTTTAGTGTTTATTTATAATTACATCTAAAGGTTCAACCAATGGCTTAACGATCTTTTTTTGCAATGTCTTTTTCACTTCTTGCCAGCCTTGCAGACGAAGTTTTTCATGCCGCTGTAACGCAGGAAAATGGTCGGTATCGTACGCGACATTGCGTGCTTCAATAGGGTCAACCGCATGGTCGTATAGCTCTTGCGCAACTATCTGCCCGGACTGTTCTCCAACCCAGGCGGTGTAGCGATAGCGCTGAGTTCGCACAGTCTCACCCATTAAAGGCTGTTTTTTTACCCAGCGCGGATACTGTGCGAACACCGCTTGTTTCCAAATCTGTTGAGGCTTATTTAACAACGGACGCATTGAGGTTCCCTCTAAAACGTGGGGTTCGCTCAGACCTGCCAAGTCAATCAGGGTTGGATAGATGTCGACGGTTTCGACCAAGGCAGCCGTTCGCGCGCCAGATGATGTCATTCCCGGCACACGGATCATCATTGGAATGTGTATATCGAGCTCTACAGTTGAATGCTTGGCCCAACCGCCGTGATCTCCCAGTTTAAAACCATGGTCGCTCCAGATAACCACGATGGTATTGTCGTCCAGCCCGAGATTTGAAACCTTGTTAAGAATCTTGCCGACTAGACCATCGGCAAAAGATACCGCCGCAAGATAACCATGCCGAAGCTGATTACCCTCCAACAGAGGCATAGGACCAGGCTTGGGGGGTAAATTGTCATATCGCCAGATTTCCCAGGCGACAACTGCCCAGCGTGGTGCATCAACTTGTGGCTTGGTGGTGGGCGGCGCTGGGATCTGTTGCGGGTCATACTTATCCCAATCATATTTTGGCGCCCTAAAGGGCAGGTGAGGACTGTGTAATCCCACAGCGAGAAAAAAGGGATTGTCCAGTTGACTGAGTCGCTCGAGCTCATCAAGCGCATGGTTGACATTCTTGGCATCAGGCAAGAGTTCTTCAGAATCTCTAGACTCATAGGCGGGCCTGGGTATGCCAGCTTGTTCACGCGCCCGGCGCATACCGTAGCTTACATCGTAGGGCGCTGTAGACCATCCGTCTAAATCATCATTGATATCATGATAAATCTTGCCCACAGAAATAGTTTCATAGCCATTTTGTTTAAATATTTTATTCAGTGTGACAACCGTGGGAACGGTACTAGATACCGTTTGTTGCAGCCGTTTAATCCCCGTGGTTGCGGGTCTAAGGCCGGTCATAAGTGACGCCCGCGACGGACCACATATCGCCTGATGGGTGTAGGCACGCTCAAACAGTAAGCCCGACTGAGCAAAACTGTCTAGGCTTGGAGTCTTGGCAATAGGATGCCCATAGCTGCCCAAATCGGGGCGCAAATCATCAATTGAAATCAGCAGGATATTCGGCCGCTGTGTATTTTCAGCGGGCGTAGCGCCCTCCGGCTGCGCCTCAGCAAAAGCCAGCGACCCTGAAAGAATCAATATCAAAGTCATAAAAACGTCGGGTTTTGCCACAGCAATCTCACTATTGATGTTACATTGGCATTATAATGTCAATATTGTCACTTGCAACCCGTTTACGTTTTTGCCGGTAGCAATTCGTACTGTAAAGACACCTGCCGCGCTTAGGCCCTGTTATTAAAGTTTTATTTTAGGGGTGTGTCCTGCACAATGCCCAGTCCAAAAAAACTGGCTTACCAGTTTGATACTTATTGGGACGCATACAAATTCTGAGGTGATAATGAGCGAAAAAAAATCAACACTTAGGGATATAGCGGAGCTGGCAAAAGTTTCTATTAAAACTGCGTCACGTGTTGTCCGCCAAGAACCCAATGTCAGCGACCGCACCCGAGCTGTCGTCGAAGCTGCGATGAAAACGCTGAATTATCGGCCCAGTGTGGCTCCGCGGGCGACCGTCGGCTCTAGGTCCTACTTACTAGGGCTGATATTTGATAATCCCAACCCAAGTTACATTGTTGATCTGTTGCGAGGTGCGCTGGAGCAAACCCGTAAAGAGGGTTATCACCTTGTGGTTGAACCCGTAGACGCCAACTCCCCTAACGTGGCTAAGGATATTACCAACCTGTTAGTTCAATCCAATTTAGACGGCATGCTATTGCCGCCGCCGCTCTGTGATAATCCTACAATCTTAAAAGTACTGCAGTCATCGGGAAAACCCTTCGCCAGAATTGCGCCAAGTATCTCAATGGAAATCGGTTTTCGCGTTGAAACGAATGACGTTGAAGCGGCCCGGCAGATGACCGAAAAACTTATCGAACTGGGCCACACCATGATTGGTTTTGTCACTGGCCGCAAAGGTACTGCAACCACAAGGCGCAGGCTTGAAGGTTTTTTAGCCGCAATGAAAGATGCCAATTTACCCGTGCCCGACGACCTAATTGCAGAAGGCACACTCGAGTACCGTTCCGGCCTAGATGCAGGCGAGGTATTGCTCAGTCGAGCCCAGCGCCCCACTGCCATTTTTGCTAGCAATGATGAAATGGCCGCCGGATTGATTGCAGCCGCGCATAAATTTGGCCTTTCTGTCCCAAAGGATCTTTCCATCGCAGGGTTTGACGACAGCGTTGTGGCTACCGTTGTCTGGCCCCCTCTTACTACAGTACGCCAACCCATCAAGGATATGGCTGCTACCGCCGTAAGCGGTATTATAGCAAAACTACGGGGACAAGAAGAAAACACAACAGACGTTCAGCAACTTCCCTTTGAAGTCATAATGAGAGAATCAACTGCCGCTAATGGCTAGATCAGTAAAATATCGAGGGGCGCGTACCCGCCTTGCAGGGCATAGCAAATTGCTTAGCAACGATAGAAATGCAACAAAAGACTGCGCTGACTCGCCACTAATTTCATCGCAACTCTTATCACCGATTGATATAAATCCCATGCTTTATGAGGGCAATGAGTACCCGAGGGATGTCTAGATGCGTATTAAATTAACGATAGCGATTCATTGCCTCCTGCCCATGCTAGTCGTTGCTCTCCTAACGACCAGCGCAGTTGCCCAACAGCGACCTAATATTCTATTAATTATGGCTGAGGATATGAGTGCTAGAGTGGGTGCATTCGGCGATAGCGTCGCTGTCACACCTAATCTCGACCGTCTCGCCAGTACCAGTGTTCGCTACCCTAATACGTTTACCACTGCTGGCGTCTGCGCACCGAGTCGAGCCGCACATATTCTCGCAGTACATCAGGTTTCGGTGGGCGCACAGCATATGCGCACTCGCTCATTTAAGGCGTCGCCCTACCGGTCGGTGCCGCCGGCGCATATCAAAGCCTATCCAGAATTGTTGCGACGCCAAGGCTATTACACCTTTACCAGTTCCAAACTCGACTATCAGTTTAGTAATACATCTGCCGGTTCAGGACCTTTTAGCCTCTGGGACTATGAGGGGTCGCAACCTACCTGGCAGGGTCGTGCAGAAAGCCAGCCGTTTTTTGGTTTCCTGACCCTGACACAAAGCCATGAGCGACAGATGTTCCCTAGTGTAGCGGCGGCAAATAATGCCTCGCGGACTCACTCCCAGGTAGTCAATCCCCATCACGTTCTAGTACCGCCCTACTATCCCGATCATCCGACAATACGAGCTGATATTGCTCAGCACTACAACAATATTTTTGTCATGGATCAGATGGTTGGCAAATTACTGCGTCAGCTTGAAGACGATGGCTTGGCTGAGAACACCATTGTTATCTGGACTACCGACCATGGCGATGGTCTGCCAAGAGCCAAACGTGAAATTTATGACAGTGGTATCAAGGTGCCGTTAATTGTGCACTGGCCTAAAAGCATTAAGCCTGTGGGCGTGGGTTCTGGCAGTATCGATAAAAAACTCATAAGCTTTGTCGATATAGGGCCAAGTGTTTTGACCCTGGCGGGGATTCCGATACCTGACTACATGCACGGCAGTGCCCAGCTAGTTCCCGGTGCCAGCCCAAAAAGAGACTATATTTATGCCGCCAAAGACCGCCTCGACGGCTTTAAATTTCGCGAGCGCGCAGTGCGCGATGGCCAGTTTAAATACATTTTAAACCTACATCCAGACAGACCAGGTGCTACGCACATTGTTTACCGCGATCAACTGGCCACCATGCAGACGCTCTGGCAACAGTTCGCTGCAGGCAAGCTCAATGCAGCACAACGCTTTTGGTTCGAGTCACGCCCAGCAGAAGAGCTTTACGAGTTAGACTCCGATCCCCATGAAATTAATAACTTAGCCGATTCTGCCGAACAGGTCGCTACTCTGGCGCGAATGAGGAGAGCATTATTAGACTGGCGGGGTGCGATTGGTGACTTCAGCGAGACAGAGGAATTAGAGATGGCTAAGAATTTTTGGCCTAATGGAGAGCAGCCAGTCACTAAAACACCTCAGATCTTAATTAATAACGTGGGAACGGCGAGCATAGTGCCTTCGGCAGAAAATGATTCAGTTGGATATCGCGTCGATGGCGACGCCTGGAAACTCTATAGCAAGCCTCTGTCACTGCCCAAAAACGCTATTTTGGAGGCTAAGTCGGTTCGCTATGGATGGGCAGAGAGCCCTGTGATCCGCGTTTCTATAAACGCTAGTGACTAAAGACGCTTCCATGGGGTGTGGTTGCGAGGGATTGTCGAATGAACTGGTTAATCCACCGAAGATTCAGGCAGTAAACACCGCGTTTATTAATAGCATAAGGAA
>CESI01026098.1_pt1 | contig 15973 bp, 15 predicted proteins | sample 356301 | NCBI WGS metagenome assembly CESI01 (sample SAMEA2621423, study PRJEB7988) | marine metagenome | biome: marine biome (ENVO:00000447); feature: deep chlorophyll maximum layer (ENVO:xxxxxxxx); material: "saline water (ENVO:00002010), including plankton (ENVO:xxxxxxxx)" | depth 40 m | reverse complement strand
CACACGTTTTGCTCCAGCGCGTAGCCCAGCAGCACTAAAATACGCAGTATTTGCCTTGCCAGTGCATTCGAATACCACATCGATATCCGACATGTTCGTCGACCCCAAATCATTCTGATGGCTGAAACGAACCGAATGGCCATTTAAGATTAATGCACGCTCCGACTGCTCTATTTTTGCGGGGGCGAGGCCATAAACACTGTCGTACTCAAGTAAATAAGCACAGGTCTCGATGGGTGCTATGTCGTTAATCGCAATCAGCTCAAAGGTGCGGGGAGCTTCCATCAGCATCCACTGCCGTGCAACAGCACGCCCGATCCGGCCAAATCCATTGATAGCTATACGAATGGGCCGGTCCATAGTATCTCCCTACACAACAATCGCCTCCGATAGTCAGAAAATGGGTGCGCTGAAATTAAAACCATGCCAAATACGGGTGAATGTCCAGTGCCAAAATGTGCAAATCGCAATGCCAAAGGAAGCTAAATGTATCCGCTTGAAGGATTGAAAGTTATAGAAATAGCCCGCGTCTTAGCGGGCCCCTGGATTGGACAAACTCTGGCAGATCTTGGTGCTGAAGTGGTTAAAGTCGAAAGCCCAGAAGGTGATGACACGCGCAACTGGGGGCCCAACTACGTCACCAAAGGTAGCGACAGCTCAGCCGCTTACTTCTACAGTACGAACAGAGGCAAGCAAGGCATCACTATTGATTTCAATGATCCTGAGGGCTTGACCTACCTCAAGAAAATAATCTCCACTGCGGATGTATTAATTGAGAACTTTAAAGTTGGTGGCTTAAAGAAATTTGGACTGGATTATGCCACATTGTCACCAGAAAACCCCAAATTGGTCTATTGCTCAGTCACAGGGTTTGGCCAAGACGGCCCGCGCGCACACAAAGCTGGCTATGACTTTATGATCCAAGGTATGACAGGCATTATGGACATCACCGGTGAGCCCGGGGGCATGCCACAGAAAGTAGGGGTTGCCTTCGCAGACGTCTTTACAGGTCTTTACGGCGTTATAGGCATTCAAGCAGCTTTGGCCCAGCGAGAACGTACAGGCAAGGGTCAACATATTGATATGGCACTGTTTGATTGTATGTTGGCTGCCCAAGCCAACCAGAACCTAAATTACCTCACAACAGGCAAGAGCCCACAACGCATGGGCAATGCACATCCGAGCATTGTACCTTATCAAGTATTCCCAGTGAGCGACGGGCATATCGTAATCGCCTGCGGCAACAATCGCCAATTCCACAACCTGGCTGGTGCGCTAAACCGCAGCGATTGGATCGAAAATCCGATTTTTGCTGATAACATTACACGAATTGCTAATCGAGTTGAGGTTGTGAAGCAAATCACGGAGACACTTAGCCATTGGGCCAAGCTGGATGTCTTGCCAACACTAGAAGAAGCAGGCGTGCCGTCGGGCCCAATTAATACAATCGCTGAAGCTTTAGAAGATCCTCAAACCCTGTTTCGGGAGATGCGAATTTCGCCAGAGGGTATTCCAGGCGTTAGGACCCCAATTAAGTTTTCTGATAGCAGCCTACAGCTGCAGCGCAGTGCTCCAGGGTTGGGCGAACACAACATCGGCTAAGACCAATTTAACTTGGACCAGTCAGGATAGATAAAGAACGTTTAAACAAAAATACCAGGTAACCGTGACGTAATTGGGCTTGGAAGCGTCGCTTGAATATGCTCCTATGCTTTGGTTCCGCTCATGGTGTTTAAATTACGTTTTGCTTGAACAGCACTACAAAGAACGCCTAAAGCCGTAGGGGCCAAAAAACTGGCCAAAGATTAAACAGGGAGAATATCATGAAACTCAAAATGCTCGCGGCGACTGCCGCGGTGGTACTGTCATTCGGCGCTACATCAGCATCCGCTGATTGCGGTGAAGTATCTATTACCGAAATGGACTGGGCTTCATCCGCCGTTGTAACTGCGGTTGCAAACTTTTTGATGACCCAAGGCTACGGTTGTGCCGTACAAGTCGTCCCATCGTCAACAGTCCCAGCGCTGACATCATTGGCTGAAACCGGCAAGCCAGACATTCTAACCGAAGTATGGGCTAACTCGACCCCATCTTATGAACCCTTACTAGCTGAAGGAAAATTGGTTGAGCTTACTGCAGTTCTTTCGGACGGCGGCGTGGAAGCTTGGTGGATCCCAGCTTACCTGGCAAAATCCAATCCAGAATTGACCACATGGGACGGCATCATGGCTAACCCAGAAGCTGTAGGCGGTAAATTCCACGACTGCCCATCAGGTTGGGCCTGTGACATCATCAACAATAATAACCTCATTGCTGCAAAAGCTGAGGCTGGCGGCCTTGAGCGCTTCCAGCACGGTTCTGGCGAAACTCTGCAAACCTCAATCGCAGCTGCCTATGCGGACAAAGCGCCATGGTTTGGTTACTACTGGGCGCCAACAGCTGTTTTGGGCAAATACCCAATGGTTCGTGTTGAAGTACCCGCCTATGACGAAAAAGCACACGCCTGTAACGGCGATGTTGATTGTGCAAACCCTGGCTTTTCAGCCTATCCAGCTGCAAAAGTTGTGACAGCAGTATCAGGTGCGTTCATGGACCGTGAACCCGAGGTTGCAGCATTGTTAAAAAATGTAACATTCACGAACGCTCAAATGGGTGATGTGTTGGCTTGGCGCTTGGACAACAATGCATCTTACGATGAAGCCGCAGTTTACTTTTTGACTACTTACAAGGACGTATGGGGCAATTGGTTAAGCGCAGATGCCAAAGGTAAATTGGCAGCTATCCTGAATTAATCAGGACTAAGACTACCCGCGGATCACACTTATTCTGCGGGTATTTTTGACTTCAGGGGGAATATCTATGGCCACTTATGATTGGCTCTTTAATATATTCGGGCTTCGCACCTGGTGCGACATCGATGCGTCAGAGGGTCCAATGTCTATGGCCCAGTTGTTGGCAAAAACCGGTAATGTTGAACCTGAATCACGCTTTAATGTGGCATTTCCATCGCTAGATGAATTACACAAAGCCTGCGGACAAATCACTCAAACTCGCGATGTTGTTAAGGGCCTAGAAGATGGATTTTTAGCAATTCGCCCAGCCCTGCGTACTGTGCTCGACCCAATCACACAGCCCCTATCTTGGATGCTGGACGGCACACTTTACGTGCTCACAACAGCCCCTTGGTTTATAGTTATGACAGCCATACTAATCGCTGTTTGGTATGCTACCCGTTCAATCTCTGTTGTATTATTTAACGCCCTTAGTCTGGCATTTTTCGCCTTCGTTGATCATTTTGAACCAGCCATGCAGACCTTTGCAGTTATTTTAGTGTGCACGATAATATCCGCTCTGCTTGGGGTCCCCATCGGGATTGCAATGTCGAAATACAATCGGCTTCAAAAGGCGGTAATTCCAATCCTAGACTTACTGCAAACCTTGCCAACATTCGTGTACCTGATCCCTCTGATATTCTTGTTTCCCATTGGAGAGTCTCGTCTCTACGGGATAGCCATTGTACTTTATGCTATTGTTCCCGTCATCAGGCTTACAGATCTTGGTGTGCGGTTGGTGGATAAAGATGTGGCCGAAGCAGGTAATGCTTTTGGAATGAGCCCAGCACAAAAACTCGGTAAAGTAGAGTTACCACTAGCGTTGCCTAATATCATGGCTGGCCTCAACCAAACCATCATGATGAGCCTTGCAATGGTTGTGATCGCCTCAATGGTGACAGCGCCCGGCTTGGGTGTTTTGGTGCTACGTGGTATCCGAAATCTTGAGCTGGGTGTCGGCCTGATGGCTGGTTTCTGTATAGTACTTCTCGCTGTAATGTTGGACCGAACGTCTAAAGCTGCTCTATCACGCATCGACCGCACCAAAAGTGAAATGTAAGGTTTGTTAAAATGACCCAGACACCAAAAGTGAGCCTTTGTGGCCTGTATAAAATTTTTGGCCATGACGACAAAGCGGTTCTTCAACATGTGAAATTAGGGATGAGTAAGGAAGAACTCCTGACTAATCATCAGCATGTATTGGGCCTGCAAAATATTAATATTGAAATGCAAGCCGGTGAAATCACAGTTGTGATGGGATTATCTGGCTCTGGGAAATCTACCTTGATTCGGCACTTAAACCGGCTAATCGAACCCACCGATGGCGAGATTTTGATCGATGGCGTCGATATCATGAACCTGTCCACCTCTGAATTACGACAAATGCGACAAAATGAAATGTCGATGGTATTTCAAAAATTTGCCTTGCTACCGCACCGCACAGTCCTACAAAATGCAGCTATGGCTCTTGATATCCAAGGAGTGGATACAGCCTCACAAGCATACGAAGCTCAGAAATGGCTCGACCGTGTGGGGCTTGGGGGCTATGAAAACCACTACCCAGCACAGCTGTCTGGCGGCATGCAGCAACGAGTGGGAATCGCGCGCGCATTGACGTCTAACTCAGATATCATGCTTATGGATGAAGCCTTCTCAGCGCTTGACCCTCTAATCCGAACAGACATGCAGGATCTATTACTCGAACTGCAAATTGAGTTAAAAAAGACTATTGTGTTCATCACACATGACCTCGATGAAGCTCTTAAATTAGCAGATCACTTGGTGATTTTGAAGGACGGCGCTGTTATCCAGCAGGGTGAACCACAAGGCATTCTTATGGCGCCTGCAGATCCCTATATTGAAGACTTTGTCTCAGATATTAACCGCGCACGAGTCTTGCGGGTTAGATCAGTGATGCAAGATCTCACGGCAGGTAAATTTGCCGGTGATGTAGATGCAAATGACAATCTCGAAAGTCTGATTGCAGCCTCAGGTGGCGACACTTCATTACGTTACCGCGTGATTGAAGATGGGAAGCAAGTTGGTGAGCTGGACATGCGTGAGCTCGTCAAAGCACTAGTTCCACGCATCTCAAGCTCTGAGGCTGGAACGCGCTACCATTGATAAACTTATGGGTTGAAAGTTATGCTCGGCATCTTAGCTGGCGACTACCTCCCCACCAGCAATCACCCTGCGAAGATCACACCAATGGCGCCTAAATCTAAGGCGCCTTTGCGTCCGATACATACCATCCCGTCTTGCTCGCTAGACACCATTGGTGTCACGTCATACCGCTCTCCCACAATTTGGATTAACCACTTCTGGCCCGCATAATCAGTGACAAATCCTTTGGAGCGGATAATTCCTAGCCCCCCCGTGGCGAGCTCTTTAGCTAAACAGTCAGGATCGCACGGAGCAATCTCCGTGAAAACTGTGCTATCATAACCCGCATCCGCATGGCCAGAAGACTGCGGTTGCCCCGCAACCATCTCGACACCAAGGATCACCTCCGGCGGCAACTTTCCCTTTGCAGTGGCGACAATTTGCGCTTTAGGGTTTACTGAAGTGAGCCAACTGCAGACATTTGACACCATTTGGGGTGAAATCAGATCAATCTTAGTCTGTACAATCAAATCCGCACCAGAAAGCTGGAGCAGTATGGTGTCGCCAAGATATTCATCCACCGCTTGCGCCTGAATACATTCGCTATCAGCCAGCACCACAACCCCAGCAAGGCTAAAGCCCTCCAAAAACGAAATATTATCACCCACGGCACCTGGCATGGCGACACCCGACGCTTCAATCACAACATAATTAGGCACGGGATTATGCGAAGATAATTTGATCAAAGCCGACGTCATATCCGAGCCAAATGAGCAGCAAATACAGCCACCAGAGATAGCGATCATCTCATCATCCTGTGCTTCAATCAAATCCGAATCGATAGGTAAATCACCAAATTCATTTACTAAAATAGCGATTCTACAGCCATCAGCATTGCGCAGTAGATGATTGACTAAGGTAGTTTTCCCCGCCCCAAGATATCCTCCTATAACAATGACCGGGATCTCTTGGTTCATAAGTTTGAGGCCGGAAAAATACGCCCACCCTGCACGGTACCCCAAACGCCAATATCTTTGAGAAGTATCGGGTCACAGACAGTTGGATCTGCATCTAACACGGCGAAATCTGCTTTCTTACCAGTTTCAATTGAGCCAATTTCGCCGTCCAAATGTAGCGTGTAAGCCGCCCCCATGGTGATAGCCCAAAGCGCCTCGTGGACCTGAATCCTTTCTTCTTCGCCCTGCACCCGGCCTGAAGCAGTAATACGATTCACGGCCGCCCATGCCGTAAACAACGGGCCCAGCGGAGTCACGGGAGCATCAGAGTGGATTGCCATAGGCACGCCACTATCAAGCGCGGTGCGGCAGGCATTCATGCGTGTCGCACGATCCGGCCCCACTGTCAGCGCATAATGTTCATCACCCCAGTAAAAATGATGGTTAGCAAAAAGGTTCACACACATGCCAAGTTTAGCCGCTGTTCGAAACTGAGCGGAATCCGCTAATTGGCAATGTTGCAAGGTAAAACGGTGATTAGGGTTTGGGTGTTTTTGCAATGCAGGGGCAAGTTTTTCTAAAACCAATTGGGTGGCTTGATCCCCATTAGTATGGGTGTGCACCTGCAAACCAGCCTCTAAAGCCAGATGCAGTAATTCGGACAGATGTTCAGGCGCTATATACCAAAGCCCGTTGGGCGCATCATTGTGATAGCCCGGCCACCGCAAGCGTGCCGAAAACCCTTGGATTGATCCGTCTACTATGATCTTGATTTGCCCCATTCGCAACCGATCCGTTGTGCGCTCTTTGAGCGCTAATACAGCCGCAATCAACTCCTTAGCAGACAGACCCATGAAAAACCGGAACGGCATTAAGCGGACTGGATAATTAGGTTCACCGGTGACCCGCAGCATCATATCAACAGTCTTCTCATCCATGCGTGATGCAAGATCAGTGATCGTTGTTGTCCCAGTACGCACACAAAGTTTGGCGAAGTTACGTAGACCGGCTTCATCCGCATCTAGCATGCTACGCTCGTATCCTACGAAAGGACCAACCGGCGTCATGACCTCAGGCCCTTTCAATTCACCAGTTGGAAATCCATCAGCACCTAAAGGGATGCCTGGGTGATTGAGACCTGGCTTGAGCATACCTGCCAGTTCCAGCGCCTTGGTATTCACATTCATGATGTGACCAGAGGCATGCAATACCCCCACCGCACGAGTGGTGGATACCCTGTCCAGGTCAGCTCGGGTGACAGTGGTATTATCCATATAAATAGGATCTAATTGCCATCCAGACAGCGGAGCAGTGGGGTCTTCCAAAACCGTCTCTGCTTCTTGTAGCCGCTCGATTACAGCGTCCACACTTTTGGCACCCGTCCACAACTTACCATTTGGATCAGCCCGATCAAACCAACCACAATAGACTTTAGTCCACAAAGACCCTTCCATCGTATGGGCATGGCCCTCTACAAATCCCGGCATTAGTACCTTGTCTACAAAACGCGCATCCAAAGTATACTCACCCCACGTTGCCAGCTCCTCCAAGCTTCCCGCACCCAAAATTAGACCATCTCGCACTGCCACGTGACTGGCTTCAGGACGGCTGTAATTCATTGTGATAATTTTCTTAGCGCTAAAAATAGTTGTGTTGGACATAGGTCACCTCTTGGTCTGGCTGTTTCTCCAATTAGTAAAGGGCTTTCATTAAATGGAAAAATAGATTTAACTACCATCGAAAAGCTTTTTTTTAGTGGAATGAAATAAATGAACTTCACACTCAAACAATTACGCTATGTGGAAGCTGCTGGCCGTTTAGGATCAATCGCGAAGGCAGCATTAGAAGTCTCTATCTCACAATCCTCCATAACGGCAGCCATAGATGCCCTCGAAGCATCTCTAGATTATGCACTCTTTGTACGTACACCAGCCAAAGGCATTCATCCTACATCCGCGGGCCGCGAAGCTCTACAAGTAATCCGAAACTTTCTGAACCAAGCGCAGCAATTTGAAACCGAGTTACAATCCCAAGGTGGCGACGAAGCCGGCCTAGTGCGGATTGCATGCTACGCCACGGCTGCGCCTGCTTTTTTGCCGCCAATCCTGAAATCTATTACCGAAAATTTTCCTGGTATTTCGATAAAGCTGATGGAGGGCGACATGATTTCAATCAGCGATTACCTAAAAAATGGTGAGGTCGACCTGGTGTTCACCTACGACTCGTACTTACCCGACACTCAGTCGTTTGAACCACTATTTGCCGCGCCACCATATGCGCTTGTACCAATCTCAGAATCAAATAACGCTCAAAACTCTACCACTTTAGCAGCCTTAAGCAGCAGGCCAATGATTATGTTAGATTTGCCCTACACTCGAGATTACTTCCTTGGACTGTTCAAGAGCCGTGGATTGGAACCCGAAGTAGCACATTCCACCCGCTCTGCAGAAATTGCTCAGGCTCTGGTGGAGGGTAAATTTGGCTACACTATTTTAAATATCCGCCCTAAAAATTATAGCGTCGACAACACGCGTTATAAGGCTTTACCCATTTCTGATACATCAGTGGTGCCTACGTTTGGCATGGCAACAATAAGAAATGTTAGGCAACCCAAATACGTCAGGTCCTTCATAAGGGGATGTATAGCATTGAGAGATGCTGGAGCATTCGATGCCCTCACCGTCCACATAAACCCCTAAAAATTGTAGTAATGAGGCCCAATTAATCTGTTTTCTGTAGAAAAAACCTTGGTCTAGGCTCAGGCCAGTTACAGAGAAAACAGCAACTATATGGGAGTGTTAAATAGATGAAACATATACTTAAGGGAATGTTCACTGCGACAGCCGCTGCTGCCGTGCTCGCTACAGGAGCCATCGCTGAAGATGCGCCACGCAAGGGTGGCACGTTGATCACGGTGATTGCTACCAATGTGCGCAACCTAAATCCAGCGGTACAGTCAGGGATTGTGACCGGGTATCCAGGTGCGCAATTATTTGCCGCCCCCCTGCGCTATGATGAAGATTGGACCCCACAACCCTATCTGGCAAAAAGCTGGGACGTAAGCGAGGATGGCTTAACTGTCACTCTGAACTTAGTAGACAATGCTGTGTTCCATGACGGGGTGCCTATCACCTCCGAAGATGTTGCTTTCTCAGTTGATACTATCAAAGCACACCACCCGTTCAAATCTATGTTTGCCCCCGTAACCTCGGTAGACACACCAGACGCACATACAGCGGTTTTAAACCTTAGCAAACCGCACCCAGCACTTATGCTGGCAATGTCCGGTCAGCTGATGGCAATCATTCCAAAGCACATTTATGGTGATGGTCAAAATCCAAAAACCCATCCCCGTAACACCGAAAATGTGGTTGGATCGGGGCCCTTTAAACTGGTTGAATATAAATCAGGCGAGCATGTCATACTGGAACGCTTTGATGATTTTTTCATTGAAGGCCGGCCCTATCTTGACAAAATTGTGATGCGAATCATAACCGACCCAGCGGCGCGGGCGATTGCCTACGAAAATGGAGAAATCCATATGGGCGCCTTTGAATCTCTACCCCGGATCATCAACCGCCTTAAAAAGGTCGAAAACCTGACCGTGACCAATGAAGGATATGGTGGCATTGGCCCCCTTGATTGGTTAGCAATGAACACCACCAAAGGTCCACTTAAAAATGTTAAGGTCCGCAAGGCAATTGCCTATGCAGTAGACAAAAACTTCATACATAAGGCCTTGATGGAGGGCACCGCATCAAATTCTCTGACCGGTATCCACCCAGATAGCCCGTTCTACAATGCCAATGTTGAAGGCTACGACTTGGATCTCGACAAATCTCGTGCCCTGCTCGATGAGGCTGGCTTCCCAATGAACGGCGACTCCCGCTTCAGCCTAACCATCGATTTTGGCTGGCCAGGCGTAAAACCTCAGGTGGAATACGTCAAAGCCGCGCTCAAGAAGGTTGGTATCGCCGTTAAGGTCCGAGCCTCAGCTGACTTCCCAACATGGGCGGCGCGCATGGGTAAGATGGACTATGATATGTCTTGGGACACCGTGTTTAACTGGGGTGATCCTGTGATCGGCGTTCACCGCACCTACTCCTCAGACAACATCGCCAAAGGCGTATGGTCTAACACTCAGGGTTACGCAAACGCTCGTGTGGATGAGCTGATGGAGATGGCCTCAGTGGAAACGAACCCTGCAAAACGCAAAGCGCTTTATGCAGAATTCCAAGAGATCATCGCAGACGAAGTACCAGTATATCACTCCAACACATTGCCGTATCACACTGTCTATAACGACAATGTAGGCAATCCACCCTTAGGGATTTGGGGCACATCAACACCTATCGATATGACCTACCTCAAAAACTAAACCATGACAGCGCGGGCTGGGGCATCTTGGCCCGCGCATCTCGTTAATTAAGTAAGGTAAAGACATTGGGCATTTTGCGCATCATTTTTATTCGCGTTGTTTATGCCATCGCATTACTGCTTGCAGTTATAGTACTGAACTTCTCGCTCATGCACATGGCCCCTGGAGATGTGGCCGATACGATCAGCCAATCTATGGGCGGAGCCGATCAAGAGATATTAGACGAAATCCGCGTCAGCTATGGCTTAGACCAACCCTTCATCGTACAGCTTGGACGCTATATTTCAAATGTAGTGCAATTTAATTTGGGCTATTCATTTTTCTACAACCAGCCAGTCACCAAATTGATTTTAGAACGCCTACCTGCGACCCTATTGCTGGTGATCACCGCCCAAATTGCGGCACTGTTAATTGGCGTTGTGCTGGGCGTAATCTCGGCGCGCAAGCCCAACGGACTATCGAACTATGTTGTCACATTTCTCGCCCTTTTTGGCTATTCAGCTCCAGTATTTTGGACAGGGATCTTGTTGCTCATTACCTTCTCACTAAACGTGCATTGGTTTCCAGTGGCCGGCATGCGTGACGTGACTATTGAAGGCGGATTTTGGGTGCATTTTATTGATGTCTCCCGCCATCTATTTTTGCCTGCAGTGACCTTAGGCTCAATCTTTTTAGCACTCTATTCACGGCTATCACGCGCCTCAATGATGGAGGTTCTGGGCTCCGATTATGTCCGCACCGCGAAGGCCAAGGGGCTGAGCGAAAACCAAGTGGTCTACAAACATGCACTTAAGAACGCTTTGTCACCAGTGATCACTCTGGCTGGCCTGCAATTTTCTGCAGTGTTGTCCGGTGCCGTTCTGGTAGAAGCTGTGTTCAGCTGGCCTGGGCTTGGCACCCTTGCGTTTCAGTCCATAATCGCACGTGATACCCCAACGATCCTAGGTATACTGTTTTTCTCTGCTTTGGTTGTGATAATTGGAAATCTGCTGACTGATCTTGCACTGCGCCTAGTTGACCCCCGTGTTGGAGGCAATAAATGACCCGCCCCTTCATCCATGAGGAAGAAACACCACAGGCCCAACATCCCTTTACCGAAGCTTGGAGTATGTTTCGTAAGAACAAGTCAGCCGTAGGCGCACTTGGGCTTTTGACCTTAATCACCTTCGGGGCAATTTTTGGCCCCTATCTCTACCCTACGGATCCGTTCGAAATGGTGTGGATGCCATTTTCGCCCCCAGGTCAGGAGGGGTTTTTACTGGGTACAGATTACCTGGGCAGAGATCTGTTGGCGATGATTATTAACGGAGCGAAAGTCTCCTTGATGATTGGCCTTTCGGCAGCGGTTATGACTGTCTTCATCGGCGTCACCGTAGGCGCTTTGGCTGGGTTTTATCAAGGTATTGTCGAAGAGGTTTTGATGCGGATTACTGAGTTTTTCCAAGTTCTCCCGACATTACTGTTTTCCATGGTACTGGTCGCACTGTTTGGCGCATCAATGCCAATGATTACCTTTGCTATTGGAATTGTGAGCTGGACGGCTGTTGCCAGAATTACCCGTTCAGAATTTTTGCGCATACGTGAGCTAGAATATGTAATGGCCTCCCGTGCTTCCGGAGCCTCTAACCTGAAATTGATGGTTGGTGTAATCCTGCCTAACGCTCTACCACCCATTATTGTGCAATCAGCGCTTATGGTGGGGTCAGCAATATTATTTGAAGCAGGGCTATCGTTTTTAGGGCTAACCGACCCCAATGTAGTGAGCTGGGGCCAAATTATTGGCTCAAACCGACAATATATTCTTGATGCTGGGTATACAGTTACCATCCCCGGTATTGCAATTTTTATCACGGTTCTAGCAATCTCATTGGTTGGAGACGGCCTGAATGACGCACTTAATCCAAAATTGAGGCAACGCTGATGTCCCACCTATTAGAGGTCAAGAATCTCCGTATAGAACTCACCACTAGGGACGGGATTGCACCTGTGATTGACGACCTATCCTTCACATTAAACCCAGGCGAAACCCTTAGTTTTGTTGGCGAGAGCGGCTGTGGAAAATCGATGACTGCTTTGGCCCTAATGGGACTACTACCGGAAAAAGTAGGGCAGGTCGCGGCAGGAAATATTATCTTCAACGGCGAAGTTTTGTCCCAAGCCAGCGATCAGCGCTTGCGCGCAATCCGAGGCAACGACATCTCGATGATTTTTCAAGAGCCCATGACATCGCTCAATCCTGTTTTTACCATTGGCGAGCAAATCGCCGAAGTGTTGCGCGCCCACCAAGGCCTGTCCCGCCGAGCAGCTTGGGCCCAAGCTATTGAGCTTCTGGATGCCGTGCGGATCCCCAATGCTAAAGACAGGGTCAGTGATTACCCCTTTCAAATGTCTGGCGGGCAAAGGCAGCGGGCCATGATCGCCATGGCATTAGCCTGTCAGCCAAAAATTTTAATAGCAGATGAACCAACAACCGCGCTAGATGTCACCGTGCAAGCGCAGATTTTTGACTTACTCACTGATCTGCGCAACCAAACCGGAGCAGCGATTATTTTGATTACCCATGACATGGGGGCAGTTGCTGAAATGGCAGAGCGGATGATTGTCATGTATGCGGGTCGTAAGGCTGAATTGGGCCCAGTAGACCAGATCATCGAGCACCCAAGGCACCCGTATACCAAAGGATTGATTGAATGCGTACCACACATTCAAAGCAACCCCAGCATCGAACGTCATGATCTGGTTGAAGTCCCTGGTATCGTCCCGAGCCTGCGCGAGTTTGGCAAGGATCAATGCCTTTTTGCATCCCGTTGCGCCTATTTAACCGAGGCATGCCTCACATCCCGGCCTGACGAGAAGCACTTTGCCAATGGCCAAAGTGCCGATTGCTGGCATGCGGAGGCGATATAATGTCAGATCTTCTAAAAGTTGAAAATTTGTCAGTGCGGTTTGAAGTTAAACGTGGCGGTGGGTGGAACAAGAAATGTTATCTATACGCCGTAGATGACGTTTCATTTACTGTAAAAAAAGGTGAAACTTTAGCCATTGTGGGCGAGAGTGGCTCAGGCAAAACCACAGCCGCCTTGGCTGTAGCGCGATTAGTTAAGGCTCACAGTGGGACCGTGGCCTTGGCCGGTGAAAATATCTTACAAAAAGAAGCTGAGGATTTACGCCAAACACGCCAAAAAGTGCAATTTATATTTCAGGACCCCTACAGCAGTCTAAATCCACGCAAGCGGGCTGAGGCAATCGTACGAGAACCTTTGGACAGCTTATCTCAAAAAACTGAAGTAGAAAAAGCTAAAATCGTAGATGAGTTGTTTGAAGCCGTGGGCCTAAGACCGGAGCAGCAGCGCTTGTTCCCACATCAATTTTCAGGAGGCCAGCGCCAGCGGATCGGCATCGCCCGCGCCTTGGCAACCCAACCAGAATTGATCATATGTGATGAACCCGTGTCTGCACTGGATGTGGCGGTGCAAGCCCAAATTTTAAACCTATTACGAAAACTACAAAAAAACTTTGGACTTACGTATCTTTTCATCAGCCATGATCTCGGCGTTGTGCAGCACATGAGTGATAGTATTGCCGTGATGTATATGGGGAGAGTGGTCGAACATGCGGATCGTTTGAGCTTATTTCAAACGCCGCGTCATCCCTACACCCAAGCCCTACTCTCCGCAGTTCCCACCGTTGACCGCGCAAAACGCGCCCAGCAAAAACGCATCTTAATTCCTGGCGATCCACCTGATCCTGTAAATCTGCCATTAGGTTGCAGATTTGCAAATAGATGCCCAGTAGCAGAGGCAATTTGCCAAACCGTCGAGCCTGAATTAAAATCAGACGCAAACGGCCATCGTACAGCCTGTCATCTGATTTAATGCCTGGAGTACTCTAAACTTTGGAACTTTTACACATTGCATAACCACTCCACGCAAAGCTTAAGCAAATCTGTGATGGTTGTTAAGCGTTGCTTGCGTCTGCACATACAGGGGTTAGAGTAGCTTAAATTAAAGGAGCAAGCCATGACCGAAGACGTTGAACGCCACGCAATAAAAATGGCAAAAAAGAAAGCGGCACGTGACAAAATTATGGCGACTAAAACGGACGAAAAGGGTCTGGTAATTGTGCACACCGGCAAGGGAAAGGGCAAATCCTCAGCAGCTTTCAACATGATTTTCCGCCACATCGCCCACAAACGTAAAAGTGCTGTGGTGCAGTTTATAAAGGGCGGGATGAGCACCGGTGAGCGAGATTTGATATTGGAGCATTTCACTGACCTGTGCGAGTTTCACACCATGGGCGAAGGCTTTACTTGGGAAACTCAGGACAAAACCCGTGACATCGAAATGGCTCAGGCAGCTTGGGCCAAAGCCAAGGCTTTGATCTTAGATGAAAGTAATCATATGGTGCTTTTGGATGAGATAAATATTGCGCTACGATATGATTATATCGACATCAATGAAGTTTTGGCCTTTTTAAAAGATGAAAAACCCACCATGACCCATGTGGTTCTTACTGGGCGTAACGCCCATGCAGATTTAATTGAGGCAGCTGATCTAGTCACCGAAATGGAGCTGATCAAACACCCATTTCGCTCTGGTATAAAAGCACAAATAGGCGTTGAGTTTTAGGTTTAGAAGCACAAACCTACTGACTGCACGCACAAGGCAACGCAATCCAATACAGCAAGGATGCTATAATGGTGGTTAAACGATTACTCACAGAGTTTGGTATGGGCTCTTCGCTGCGCCGACGTGACTATACTCAGGCAGCCGTGCGTGCGGTCAAAGACGCACTGTGGCACAATTCAATCAATCTGGCAGAGCTGTTTGGCAAGGATAAAACTGAGATGTTGATTGATGTCGAAGTTGGCGTTCAGGATCCTAATGCCGTCGACCATGTAGCAGTGGCAGAAATTTTTCCCTATGGGCAAGTGCGAGTAGAAGTGGTGCACGGCGGCTTAGATGTGCACCGCCCCGAAGGCAACCAAACGGTCATGGCTAACGTCGCAATTTCGGTATCTTTAGATTTGGAAGTAGGTTCATGAGCGATCAAAGGTTTATTATCGAAATGGGTATGGGCAATGACCAATACGGTCAGGATTACACTAAAGCAGCTCGCCGGGCTATTGAAGACGCCCTGCGCCATTCTGCTATTCCAATGTTCCAAGTACTAGAGCCGTCACTCGGCCTGACGCCAGAAGATATGCGCGTGCAAGTGACCATTGGCGTGCAACAGCCCGAACGCGTTGATACCGACGCTCTGGCTTCAACTTTGCCACGAGGGCGAGCTGACGTGACAGCCGTTTTCGGTGGGTTGAACGTAGTTAACCCAGATACTGGCAATGTAATCGTGATCGCAAGCGCCGCCGTCGAGGCGTTTTTGCCCTATCTTGGCGACAGAGTTTAGACCTCATATTAGATTAGAAATTTCCAATAAATTACCATCAGGATCGTGGATGTAGAGCGACGTTATGGGCCCTTGCCCACCGCTGCGTGCCCCGGGACCATCGATAATATCCACACCTTGCGCAGCTAAATGTTTATGCCAATCCACAAGAGGGTTTAGCGGCACAGAACATAGATCAGCACTACCAGGGTCAAGCGCAGCAGCATGAGGCCTAAAAAGTACATCAGCCTAATGCAGGTTAATTTTTTGCAGTCCAAATTTTAAGAACCAGCACCGACTGCCATCAGCTGCTGCGAATT
>CESI01056092.1_pt1 | contig 16019 bp, 15 predicted proteins | sample 356301 | NCBI WGS metagenome assembly CESI01 (sample SAMEA2621423, study PRJEB7988) | marine metagenome | biome: marine biome (ENVO:00000447); feature: deep chlorophyll maximum layer (ENVO:xxxxxxxx); material: "saline water (ENVO:00002010), including plankton (ENVO:xxxxxxxx)" | depth 40 m | reverse complement strand
TTATTTCACTTAATAAAATTATATAAATTATTTCACTTAATAAAATTGAAATATGTATTTGTAAGATAAAACTTATATTAGGGTTAAAGATTAAAATGGATTACTTAACAGAATTGATTCAAATTCTCAGTTACGAACTTCCCAAAAATCAATGTCTTCCTATAGAAATAATTAAGTTAATTTTATTCAAATTTTCAGGTCTACAAAATAAAAATTATATGGATTGTTTTAAGGAATTTAAAAATATAAAATTTAATTTAAATTACTTGGAAGATAATCCAATAAAAGTATCAGACAAATTTATAAAATCTTTTATTTATGATAAGTCAAAAAACTTGAATAAATTACTATTAAGAAGAATTTTTTTTACAAGAATGAAAAATGATATAAATTCAAACATATTTACATTAAAGTTTTGTTATGGAAATAATAAGAGATATACTATGAGTAGAAAATTAGGAATATGTAAAACTAGATATAAATATCTTTTGAAACCCGAACGTGCCGAAAAAAAAAAAATATCATTAATTACAAAATTACTTATTATACCTTCATGTAATTTTCTAACTTTTTCAGAATCATTTTTAGAAAAGGAAATAACCCAAGAACTAGGATTAGATTATAATTATATTTGTATTCAAAAATTACATAGAACTGATTTAATAAAATTATATTTATCATTTGAATAAATTAAAAATTATCTAAGATATAAAATAATAATCTCTTTTTTTATTCATATCTTCATCCTTTACTATATTTTTTATAAATGAGTTAAAATTATTACCATCTAACATATTTATAATAAAATTAATACTATATATTCCACATTCTGAATTATCAAATTGATGTCTAATTGTATTTCTTTGGTAATTTATTTTTTTTTTTTCTTTTTTAAATTCATCTTGTAATCTTTTTATAAATTTTGAAATTTGGGGAGGTTCTTTAGTTCCATAAGAATCAAAATAATAAATATTATTATTATTTAAATCAATAAACATACTAACCCAATGAGACCCGTCCTGGGAGTGTTTATCTAAATTGAATACGATTCCTATCTTAAATATATTTTTTTTTCTAATATTTTTTAATTTTAGTTTACAAAGTTCATCTACTATACAATTACCAAAATTATATTTTTCATCAAAGTCTATCGGGACCGCACCAATGAACTTAAAATCAGAATATTTTTTTTCATATTGATTTAATACTTTTTCAATATCTACTGTTGATAACCATTCGTAATTATTAGACTTCCAATTTTTAGGTTTTTGTGGTCGAAAATATTTTTTCATATTTTTAACTTTTATTTTTTTTATCCAACAGAGTTCGTCTTGACATTTTTTTTTTAAATTTTTATTTAAAATATCCCAAATTTTTTTAATATTTTTTTCTTTTAAATTTATTCTGTTTTTTTTATTTGATTTTTTATTCCATGCTTTCGCTATTTTAAGAATCCCTTTTTTATCAAAACATGAAAAACTATATTTTGAGGAATTAGGAGCACAAATTTTTTTTGTTTTTTTATTATGATATTTGTTAGAAATTTTTTTATTAGTTATTGGACTCATTATTTAATATTTAATTAGATTTTTTTTTATTTCAGAGTTTAAATTTATTAATTTTTTGTGTTTTTTTTTTCAAGTTCCTCTTTATTTATTTCATATGAAAATAAATTAATATTTTCGAATATATCTTTTATAAAAAAAATAATATATATAAAAAATCCTAATAATAAAAAGTTAAAAATATTCCATCCCTTACAACCCTCTATATCAATATTAGATTTTTTTATGATATTAGGCATTTGCTGACCTATAAAATCATTTGAATTACATAAATTTGATAATACCATATCATTTATATCTATTTTATTAGAATTATTTTTCAAAAAATCCCAAATTGTTTTTAAGGTCATTAAAATTAATATTATATTTTTGATTTTATCATCATTAAAATTAAACGATAATAAGTTTTCAATAGAACATTTTTTATCCATTATAAATTAGAATAATATATATATTTAAAAAAAAACGCGATATAATATAAATAAATTTATCATATGTTTATATTAATATGGAATACTATCGGGAATTAAAAAAAAAAAACAAGGAAGAAAAAGAAGATGAAGAAGTTTGTATTGAAAATTTAGAAAGAGATATTTTAAAAGAAAAAAATAAATTTGTAGAAATAAAAAAAAATATAGAAATAGAAATTGATTTATACCAAAAAGATATAAAAAAAATAAAAAGTTCTAGTAAATTAGAATTTAATGCAAATGAATTAGATAATACAATTCAAGAAAATAATAAAAAAATAGATATTTATAAAGATATAATAAAAGAGACAAATAACAGTTTAGTTATTGAAGAAATTATTTTAGAAAAAAAAAAACAGGAAAATGAATATAAAGAAAAATTAAAAAAGATAGAGGAAACAAAATATAAAATTAATTTATTAAACAAAAAAAAAGACATTATTGAAAATTTAAAAAATATAAAAAAAAATGAATTTAATGAATTAAAAAATTTTAAAATTTTAAAAAAAAAAAAATTGGAAAATTTAAAAAATAGAAAAAAAATAATAAACAATACCATTAATTATGTATTAACCGACAAAAATAAAAAAAATAATGATAATATAATAAATAATAAAATAAAAACTGAAGAAAATAATTTATTAAAATTAAAAAATGAAAGAACTATTGGATTGAACCAAATTATTGATTATTATGAAAAAAATTTAAATTCGGATAATATTCTTGAAAAAATAAAAGAGAAAAATATAAAAATACAATCTTATAAAAATGAAACTGAAGAATTATTTTTTTTTTTAAAAAACAGAATAAATAGTTTAAAAAAAAGTTTATTAATAAAAAATAATATTTTAAAAATAGAAAAAAAAGAAAAAAATGAAGATATATTTTTTTTTAAAAATAAATATAAGGAAAATTTAAAAAAATATGAGGAAAATGATAAATTTAAAAAAAAGAAAATTATAGAATTAGAAAAAGTCTACCATGATTTGCATATTTTAAAAAAAATAATAGATAATGAAAATACTAATTTTAATAATAACTTAAAATCGTTAACATTAAAAAATATTGAAGCTAATAGTGTTTTAGATAATAAAATAAAAGAAATAGAACTAAAAAAAGAAAATAATATAGTAAATTTTAAATGTATAATAGAAAATCTTAAAAAAAAAAATGAAAATTGTAGGGAAAAAATAAAAAAAGAAAATGATAATTTTTTTAATTATAAAAAGAATAATCAAATAAAAAAGGAAACAATATATCAAAATATTCAACAAAAATATAAAGAATTAAAAAAAAAAGAATTATTATTTAAAAAAAATATTGAAGATAACAAAAAAAAAATAAATTTAAAAAAGGAAAGAGTTAAATATTTAGAAAATAAATTAAAAGATTAATTTATAAAATATATTTAATAACTTTATAGAAAATTAATATATTTATTTAAAAATAGATGTTAAAATACGATTTTACTTTTGATTTAGAAAATATTGAGAAAGATCTTGTAAATACTAAATATACTATTAATGAAAAGAATGAAATAATTAAATTTTTAAGAAAAGATTTAGAATTATTAAATAGCTTAGATTTAGATCTAAATCAAGAAATAGAAAAAAATAATATTTTGATAAATATTAATTTACATAAAAAAAAAAAACTTATCGATTTAGAGGATATTGTTTTAGTGGAGATTAAGGATAAAATTAATTTTTTTACTGAAAAAATAAAATTATATGAAGAAGATCAAAATAAAATTAAAATCTTAAATGATGAATTTAATTTGTGTCTTAAAGAAGAAATAGAACAAAGAATAAAAATTATAAAAAAAATAAATTATAATAAGAGCATATTAGAAAATAAAAAAATTAAACTTTCCAAGAATTTACAGATTACAACTTTAAATTTAAAAAAAAAAAAAAAATAGATGAATTAAAAAAAAGAGAGGAAATCTATAAAACTAAAAATAATATTTTAATACAGAAAATAATTAAAAATTTGGAATTAAATAATAATGAAATAAAAAATTTATTTTCTGAATACCAAAATCAAATAAAAGAAGCAAATTTAATTATTGATACGAATGAAAATTTAACATCCCAAGAAAATGAACTTATTAAATTATCATTGAATAAAATTAAAGAAACATACAATACTAAATATATTAAAATTAAAAATAATATAAACATAATTAAAATAGAAGGTAGAAAAGGATTATTAGATTTTAAATTAAAATACAATGAAGAAGAAGATACTAATTATAAAGAAATAACGAAATTAAATGATAAAATATTACGAATAAAAGATAATAATACTAATTTGAATAATGAAATATTTGAATCTAAAAAAAATATAAAAATAAACGAAGAAAACATAAAGAATTATGAAATAAAAATATTAAAATTAAAAAATTTTAAAACAGAAATTATAACTTTAAAATTAAAAAAAAAAAAAGAGGAAGAAAAATATGATAATATAGATATTTTTTTTAAAAATAAAATAAAAAAAAATTTAAATAATCTTAACGAAAGAAAAATTAAAGTTGAAAAAAAAAATATATATATAAATAAAAAAAAAATAAAAATTAATGAACGTATAAAAAGTATATTAAATTTAATAAATAATTTTAAATTAAATGGGAAAATTAAATATATATGATAGATTAGTAAAAGTAGAAACGATACTAAATGAAGATAATATTATTAAATTATTAAATAAAGATATAAATTTTTTAGAAAATAAAATTAAAAATAGTTCCAGTATTTTTGATATTAATATTTTAACTTTATTTGATAAATATAATAAAATTATAAATGATTTTTATTATAAAAAAAAAATAGAATTAGATAAAATTGATGAAGAAAAACTTGATATAATAAAGGAATATATAAAAGTAAATAGTAAATTATCCAAATTAAAAAATATTGATAATGATTTTATTTTCACTTTTTATTTTTGTACGAATGATATATCCGAAACATTAAATATATTATTTTTAAAGAGTATAAATTCTCACACCAGTCATTGTTATATAAAAAATGTTATGAATAGTAATGAGTATATCAAATTTTCAAAAAATTTAAAATTATTTTTAAAGGATTTAAATATAGATATTTATTTAAAAAAAAAATTAGGTATTGCAAAAAATGAAATAACAGAAAATAGAATCAAAGATTATTTTAATGATATTAAGATTGACCTGAATTTAAACCATAATGATTTTTATAATTATGATAATATAGAAACTAAATTTAATTTATTAAAATTAAAATTATTAGAAAATAATAGTAAATATATAAATTTTTGGAATTATTATGACAAAAATAATAAAAAACTGAATATTTTAGAAAATTATATATATTCAGTAAATAAAACATCCGAAAATAAAACAAATAATTTAAAAAAAAAAAATAATAAAAATACATCCTTTATTAAAAATAATAATAAAATAATAAAATATAGAAAATTTATTACAGAAATAAGAAGAGATAATAAAAAACAAAAAAATATTTTAAATTTGTATAAAAATGAATATTTGATACTTAATAATGAATTAAATCAGATGGAAAAAAATATTTATTTAAAAAAAAATTTAAAAAATTTAAAAAATTTACAGATGCAAATAAATTTTAAAACTAATAATTCTAAACTTATTTATAGACAAAAAATACAGGAAGAAAAATTAATTGATTTAACTTTTAATCATAAATTAGATTTAATATTACAAAAAGAAAAAATAAATAAATTTAAAGAAGAAATATTGAATTTAGAAAATAATATAAATAATACCACTAAAGAGTATTATAAAAATAAATTAATTTTAGATACAAGTAATATTAATAAAGATGTATTAAATATTAATTCTGAATATTCTGAAAATCATAATTTTTTTTATCATAGAAAAAAATACAATTTACATATGGAAAAAATAATATTTTTAGATAATCATGATAATATAAAAACTAATTTTGAAAAATTATGTATTTTGAATAAAAAAAAAAACTTACTAATAGCTGAAATAAGAAATAATAAAAATAATAAAAAAATTATTAATTATAATTTAAATAAATTTTTTGAGAAGGGTTTGGATAATGAAATAAATTTTTTAACTAGGGATTTATACTTTCCAGATATAATAAATAAAAAATTAAAAAATAAGATTAAATTAATAATTAAAAAAAAAATAGAAGTTTTGATATATATATTTATAATAAAATACGAATATATTAATAATTTAGATAATATTGATGATTACATTATTTATTTATTAGTTAAAAATATAAAAATCAAAAAAATTAATATAAAAGATGAATTTAATAAATATAAATTTAACTATTTAAAAAATTTTAATTATGATATACATAAATTAAATCATAATCTATTGATAAAAGAAAATATAATAAATTTTAATAAAAAATTTGGTATTTTAAAAAAAAAATATAATATATTATCTAAATTTATTTGAGAATAAATTTTATATTTTTTATATTAGCTTCTTTAAATGGAATATATTAATTTTTCAATAAAGAAAGATTTAATTTATCTAAAATTTGGCATTAATGAAAATATATTTAATAATGGTTTAATATATTTTCAAGATTTAGATGTTTGTAAAAATTTTTTTCATATAAAAGATATTACAAATATCCAGAATATTAAAAATTATATAATTTTTGTTAACAAATTTAGAGATAATCTTGACATTTTAGAACATTTAAAAACCAAATATAAATTAATTGCAATAAATTTAAGTTTTGAATGCTTTTGGATATTTTTAAAATTAGATAAAAGATGTGAAGAAAAAATAATATATGATAACAGTAGTTTTAATATAAAATTAAAATTAAGATTATATTCAGATTATAATACACAAATTAATAAAAAAATAAAAAATCCAAAAAATCCTGAAATTGATACCCAAAAAAAATTTATTTTAGAAAATATAGATACATTAGAATTTGATATAAATCAATATAAAGAAAAAATTTTGAATGAATCTATAGAAAAATTAAAAATAGAATATGATATAATTAAAAAAAATATAGAAAAATTAAATATAAGAATTAAAAATTTAGATAATTATACCTTAAAATTAAATGATAATAACCAACTTAAAATAGAACAAATTTATAAAAAGGAGACTTTATTAGAGGAAATAAGAGAATTAAAATCTAAAAAGGAAGAGTATGTTAAACTAATAAAAAATAATCATAATATTTTTGAAAATATGAAAAAAAAAAAAATAGAGGAAGAAAAATTACAAGAAAATATCCATAAAAATAAATTAAAATTATTTCAAGTAGAGGAAGAAAAATTACAAGAAAATATTTTTAAATATAAATTAGATGAAAAAAAATTACAAGAAAATATTAAAAAATATAAATTAGATGAAGATAGATTACAAGAAAATATTAAAAAATATAAATTAGATGAAGATAGATTACAAGAAAAATTACAAGAAAAAATACAAGAAAATATTAAAAAATATAAATTAGATAAAGATAGATTACAAGAAAAATTACAAGAAAAATTACAAGAAAATATTAAAAAATATAAATTAGATGAAGATAGATTACAAGAAAATATTAAAAAATATGAATTAAAATTATTTTATTTAAAAAATGAAATGAATTTAAAAGATAAATTAGAAGAAAATATCCAAATAAATAAAGAAAAATTATTTCAATTAAAAAATAATATATATTTTAAAGAAAAATTAGAAGAAAAATTAGAAGAAAAATTAAAAGATTTAAAAAAGATAAAAAAAGTAGGTATTTTGGTCCATTTATTTAATATTAATTTATGGGATGAAATTTATTCTTATATTTTAAATTTAAAAATATTTGATATAGATGTAGATTTATATATCAATATTGCGATTAATAATGAGAATGAATTATTAGATAAAGATTATATAATATTAAAAAAAAATATAGAAAAAATAAAATGGTTGAATAAAGTTACATTAACAAATAGTGATAATAGGGGTATGGATAGTGGCGGTTTTTTGATATCGTATTTAAAAGTATTAGAATCAAATATAGATTATGATTTTATTATAAAAATACATAGTAAAACAAATAATAATTGGAGAAATTTATTATTATATTCATTATTAGGAAGTGATAAAATAATACAAAATAATTTTAATTTAATAAAGAATCCCGACATTGGAATGATAGGATATCAAACGATGTCTTTGGATAAGAATTTCGTAATAAATAAGAAATCTTATAAATTTATGGATGAATATTTAAATCTTCTTAAAATAAAAGAAATAAATAATGGATTTTTTATACCGGGTACAATTTTTATAATTAAAAATTATATTTTAAAAGAATATTTAACTAAAGAAATAATTTTAAAAATTTATAAAAATTTTAAGCCAAATTATTGTGGATTAACCAATAATAAATTGGAAGAGCGTCCACATGCATTGGAAAGATTGTATGGATTAATGGTTTATAATATGAAATTAAAGGTTATTTCGTCTAATGATAAAAATTAAATTTACTTTATAAATGAATTAAAATAATACCAAAAAAATATAAATTGAAAAATAATTGGTTATAATAATAAATATTTTTTAGAATTATTAAAATTAAATTAAAGATTAAATTAAAAAATAATAAAATAATAAATTAAAGAAATTAAATATATGAAAAAAAATATACCAATAATTTATTCTAAAATAAAAATATTAATAATTTATTCTTACTACGAAATAATAAATCAAACCAAGAATCAAAGCAATCTAAAATATTTTTTAGCATATGGTATGGGAAGGGATTGGAAAGAATATAATATTACAACCCTTATAATTATAAATGGTAAAATATGTGAATTACTTATACCTGAAGATGAAAATTTAATAGTTTTAAAAAGAGAATATAATAATGAATATTGTATAGAAACATTCCTTATCGGTATTAATTATATGGAAAATAAACTGGGAGGTCGCATCTATAACAAATTCACACACATTTTTTTTTTAAATAGTAGTGTATCCGGTCCTTTTTATGAATTTAATGAAAAAAAACATTGGATAGAACCTTTTTTAAATAAAATGAAGTATGAAAATTCCGTAATATGCTCTCCTGTAATAAATTTTTTAAAGTGTAATACTGAAGGAGGACCCGGCCCTATATGTCAAACGTATTGTTATTTAGTAAAAATAAATAAAAAAATTTATGAATTATTAGTGCATACTCCAATTTCAAACTTATGCCCTGAAAAAAAAAATATAAATTATGATTTGGAATATGGAAATGTTTTAATAGGTGATTATGGATTTACTAGAATTTTACTAAATAATGGTTTCAAAATTTCATCATTATTATATGATAATTTAGATTATACTAAAAAGAATAATTGGAATAAATATTCAGATAAAATTGATAGAAATCCATTTTATAAAGATAGATTTCTAGATAAATGTATTTTTATAAAAAATGTTTGGAAAGTAAGTAATTCTATAAGAGAAAGTAGACCAGTTTTAAAATCAAAATGTAGAGATATTATATTTAAAAATTTAAATATGAAAAATATTTTTGATGAGGTGGATTGTAAGTATAATTATAATTTTTTAGATATTAATGAAAGAGGAAATATAATTTTATCTAATGAAAAATGGGAAAATAAAAAACAATTTTATGAAATATTTGGTGAATCGGAGGAAATTGTTTTATGGCCTGTACCAAAAAAAGAAAATAAACAAGTAGCTATTTATTGTCATTTTGATAAAGATAATATTATTAAAGATTATGTAATACAAGGTTTAAAAACATTAATAATTCTAGAATATGATATTATTTTCTGTACCACTTCTTCGGAAATTAAAAATATAAAATTACCAATAAAAATAAATTATTTTAAAAATATTAAAGGTATTAAATCGGGGAATGATTTATTTATGTTTTATCAAATTTTAAAAAAAAATATGGTATTTAAGTATGAATGGATACTATTTATAAATGATAGTATTTTATTTCCCATTTATGGTATTAAAGAAATGAAAAATACAATATTAAAAAAAAGACAAAATAATGATTTTTGGGGGTTATATTTGTCTAATGAGTGTTCATTCATTCATTTATGTAGTTGTTTTATTGAATATAATACAAAATCCGCAAAAATTTTAAAATATTTTTATGAGAATGAACTTCATAAGAATAGTACATCATTTGAACTTATAAAAAATATCGAGTCCATCCAAACAAAATTTTTAGTTTTTAGAAATCTTAGAATGGGATATGTTATTAGTTATAAAAGTTTAGATTATACCGGTGATTCGATTATGTTTAATCCTAAAAATACAAAAAAATATATCAATAATAAAAACTGCTTTGGAATAAAATGGAAATATATCGGTAATTATCTTGATTATGATAAATTAAATAATCCTTATCTTAATTTTTTGCTTAGATTTCCTAAAATTATAAAAAATAAATTTATACCGAATATCCCAAATTATTTTAAAGATATATCCATAGAATTATTTGATTATAAATTTTATAAAAGTTACTATAAGGATTTATATAGGTTAAATAAAGAGGAATGTTTAAAACATTATATTTCTCATGGTAAAAATGAATCAAGGTTATTTAATAAAAGTATACTAAAATAATTTACTTTTTATATTTATATAAAATATTTCTTACACTCTCTTTTATATTTAGAATTTGAGGATAATTTGTTTCTAATTTATATGTATCCATAAAATTATTAGACCTTTTTCCAGCTAAAATTTTATCTTGTTCCTCTATACTAAAATTTTTCCATATAAAATCTTTATCAACTATTTCTTTATACATTTCAAGTATTTCATTATGTGATATAAGACCGGGGTTTGTTAGGTTTAAGGTTCCTGTTTTTTTATTTATCATTAAATCAATTATAATTGGGAAAAAATCGGGCAAAACAGTCATGGAATTTGGTATGGAACAAATTTTTTCATAACTAGTAATTTTAGTAATAAAATTTCTAGGATTATTTTCAGAATTTATAGGCATTCTGATTCTTAGATTTAAAACATTATTTTTATATAATTTAAGAAGTCTATCTGTAAATCCCTTTACTATAGAATAACTGGAACCTATAAAATTCGGTTCACTTTCTTCTTTAAATCCATTAATTTCTTTACCATATGGATGTAATGTGTCATATTCAAATATACACCCGGTTCCTAAATAAGTATAATGAATACTTAATTTCTGACAAATATCTGATAAAATAATAGGTCCATAAAGATTATCTCGTATATTATCCATTAATTTCCCTTCTTTCTCCAAATAATCAATAGTTGACCATACAGTATCATTTATTTTACCGTGGGTTCTTCCAGTAAAACCTATAATATGTGAAGGTTTAATTTCAGATATTTCTTTTTCTAATAATTCTTGATTTTCTAAGCGTTCTTTTCCTTCTATAAAATTTAAATAATTATGATTAGTATTTAGATAATTTTTAAATTGATTACCAATCCATCCCTTCGAACCATATATTAAAATTTTAATTTTACTGGATTTTTCTATTTTATAATTTGTATTCATTTTATAAGATAAATTTGTAAATTTTTTTTAAATGTTAATTTATATAAAATATTATTTATGTATAATAATTTTTTTAATTTTATATATTGGTTAAATATTAAAGAAAAATTATATTCTAATAAAGAATTAATAGATAAATTATATAATAATATTATTATTTATCTTGAAGAAAATAATATTCATATTATAAATCCAGAATTTAAGAATGAAATAGTAGCTCTTGTATACAGACATTCTAAATATTCAGAAATTAGTGTAGGCTATGAGAATTATATAATAAATCAAAAAAAAAAAGATTCCGTTTTTTTTGATAAATATGAAATGGATATTGTTGATATTTTTAATGATTTTAAATCTTATTTATTGGAAAATAAAATAAATATTTTAGATAATAATCATAAATTTCAATTAAATAATTTTATGGAAATTATAATTAGAGATACGGAAATAAAAGAACAATATATTTCTGATAATGAAGAAGAACATATTAATGATAGTGATTTTGAATATTAGAAAAAAATACGAAATATAAAGGGATGGAATGACGGATTTGGGCCAACACAAACCAATTGAACCCAACCTAACTATTGATAAAGATAATAATATTATCCAAGATAAAGACGGCACAACTCCACTTGCCATGAACGTCGATAACCCTCGGATGCTTTACAATCTTCTCAGTAAATCACAAATTAGTCCCATACGCCATGTACGTACAGAATTCGGTATTACTACAACTTATCATAGAACACCCAAAACTTAATCATAATCCCTTTGAAACTTTAAAAGGCGAAGAACCACCAATCTATTTAGCCATACAAAAATACAATGAAAGATACAATGAGTCGAAGAAAACACTACAACAAAATAATATAACTAATGAAGTATACGATTTGAAGATAAACGAATTAAATTATAATGGACGCCAGGAGTTGATTAGGAATCTCCTGGATAGACTTAATATTTCCATCAATAAAAAAGATATAGAAGATCGCAAAAAAACTCCAAGATATAACGACACTCATCCAACTAAAAGGTAATAGACTTCTCAAAGATAAAGGTGATAAAATAGCAAATGCCATCTTATATGACGACTACACCAAAAAATAGAGATCCTCGCCACGGCTGGTGGGTTGGCGAAAACCACCGCACAGGACGAGGGGGGCGTCTTCCCAGGTAACTGCGTCAAGCTTTTAATAAAACCATAACCTTCTTATCATCCCCACCTTTTCAGTATTATAATATATTTAATATTTACGATTAATATTTATTTTTATTATTTAATTTATTATTTATATTTACTTTAATTTTTAAAAATTATAAGAATTATCAAAATAAAATTATAATTTAAAAAAATAATTAATAATAAATTATTTTTATTGCAAAATAAAAATATTAATGTAAAAAAAATATATTATAATAAATTATAAAATGCCAGTTAGAAGAAGTCAACAGAGAAGCCAGAGAAGAAGTCAGCAGAAACAAAGAAGTCGGAGAAGAAGTCAACAGCAGAGACAGAAAAGAAGTCAGCAGAAACAAAGAAGACAGAGAAGAAGTCAACAGAAACAAAGAAGTCGGCAAAAGCAGAGAAGTCAAAGAAGACAGAGAAAACAAAGAGGAGGATTTATTAGAGGAGGAACAAGATATCTTTAAATTTTTTCTAATATAACTTTTTATTTTTAAAATAATTCATAAATATTATATTCGTTTATAATATTAATGAATTTAGAAAAACATCAAAATCTTATAATTCTTTTATTAGTAACTTTTATTTCCATTTTTTTATCTGTTGGTCTTGCGTTTCAAATAGTAAATAGTAAACGAGTTAATGAAGGTAAAGATAAATTAGGATTTATCCAATTTATAAATAATGATAAACCTGTAACATTAAAAAAAATATTGGTGGGTATGTCATTTGGTATAATATTTGGATTTATTGATAATTTTGGTTTATGGTATGGTATGGATTATTTAGACCCATATTTACCAGGAGGTAGTTTAACTAAGGCTGGATATGGTAATACATATAGTGATTTTATAGGTTCAACTTTAGGAACATCAATTTCTATAATATTAAATACATTATATCCAACCGATGAAGCACCTATTTGGGTTAGTAGTATGGGAATTATTATAGGGTGCCTTCTTGGTTTACACATACCTAAATTAATTTCAGGAAGAAGATAAATCTGCTTTTCCTTTTTCAGACCAGGTATCTTTATTAAATGGTTTAACGGTCATTTCATTTTTCTGATTTCGATACATTCTCACTTTATCCAATAAAATTTTATCTTTGTTTGTTAATGATAATTTTTTATGTTTTTCATGATCTTTAGGATTAGGTTTTATACCGTAACAATTCGCACCAAAAAGGGTATTCGGATTATCAAAATAACCACCATTAACACCCCAATTTCCACACATACCCGCACTTTCGGGGTCACTCTGAAGTTTTTCCCAAGTTTCTTTTTGGGTTGGATATAAAGCCATCTGACTGTCGGTCCACCCATAATTACACCATTCACCACCTTTTTTATAAGAATCCACTACTTGATGATATGTCGCAAGTTCTGCATTATAAGCTTTGCAGATGGCCTTTGCATCATTATAATTAAATATATTATTTCCAATATTATAAACTTGTTTTTTTGATTCTATTTCCTGATTTACAGTTCTATCTTTTATATTATTTAATAAATTTACATTTTCCGATGTTAAAGATTGAGGTTCTCTAATATTATTATTATTATTATAACTATATATAGGCGGTTCCATAATACTTTTGATATTTAATAAGTCATCTGTAATTTTAGTTTCTTCATCTTCTATATTTTTGTAAATAATTATACCTATAATTATTAAGAAAATAATAATAATTCCTAATATAATTAAATTTCTATGTTTAGATATCATTCTCAACTTTGTTTTATTAGAATTATTTGTTAGTAAATTATTTTTCATTATATAATATATCTATGATATTATTTTTTTATAATATATTTATTTTAATTTATAAAAAAGACAGTAAGCATTTTTAGTTATTAAGTCATTCTTATTTATTGGAGAAACATTAGTGTCATTATAATTATACCATTTTTTATTTTGATTTAATATATATGAATAATAATGACCTCCTTCCAACGTTCCTCTATGATTAGCAATAGATATTAAATTATATTTATACTTTTCTTTATTATATCCTATACAATATTTAGATAAATCTAAAACTAAAGGAATATCTATCAATGATGATATTTTATCACCTTTATTATTAAACCTTTTCAATATTACAATTATAATATTTGAAAGTTTCCAAAAATTTATTTTTTTAAAAGCTTCTTGATAGCTTTTCGTTTTATCGTTATACCATTCATTTTCCTTTTCTAATTTCTCCATAGAAGTATAATCATTAAAACAATCATACAAATCATTACTTTTACTATTTATAGGTAAAATAAAAAAACAGCATGGCTCATATATAGTGGATAATTTTTGTTTATCAAGAGAATAAATAGATGATGATATTTGTGAATAAAATAATTCAATAAATATAGAATAATTATTTTTAAAAAAAATATCCCAATTTTTAGATGCTTCTTTAGAACATTCTTCTAATTGTTTATTTTTTTTTTCTTCTTTATTTGGTATTTCATATTGTATATTTTTTTTTTTACAAATTCCATTATGTAAACTATCTATCATAAAAACCAGAAATTCATGAACGTCATTTTGTTTATTACCCACAAAATTTAGATATACTCCTTGTTTATAAGCAAGGATTTTTACTTCTCTTCTAAAGCTTTGAGGAGAAAGTATACAATTGCTACTCCATAACCCCATTAATAATTTATACCATTGAACTACTAAATTTCTTTCTAAAGATTCATTTTTAAGATCGGATATAAAACTTTTATTTATAAAAAATAAACTTAAAGGAGTAATATTAGATAAGCATTGTATTGCGGAATTCATATAACATGTGTTACCGTAATTTACAACACCACTTAATCCTCTATTTTTAAATATTTTATCCATTAAAATATATCATATAATTTTATTTATTCTTTAACTAATTATAATTTAAAAAATAACTACATATTATTGATAATGGAAAGTGATATTCTTAAGAATCAATTATTAAATATAAGAAATATTCTTAATACAATGGCTGGAAATATAGATAATACCATTCATACATACAATAATATTAATAGAACTAATAGAATAAATACTCAACGTAGGAATATAAATAATATATTTAATGATTTAAGAAATATATATCCAGAAGTTAATAGAAGTATTAACAATCATTTATATAATTCAACCAGTACAAATACGGATAGTGAAAATGTTAATAATACAAATGTAGATAGTGAAAATATTAATAATATGAATTCTAATAATGCAAATTCTAATAATGCAAATTCTAATAATGCAAA
>CESI01104221.1_pt1 | contig 16071 bp, 12 predicted proteins | sample 356301 | NCBI WGS metagenome assembly CESI01 (sample SAMEA2621423, study PRJEB7988) | marine metagenome | biome: marine biome (ENVO:00000447); feature: deep chlorophyll maximum layer (ENVO:xxxxxxxx); material: "saline water (ENVO:00002010), including plankton (ENVO:xxxxxxxx)" | depth 40 m | reverse complement strand
GTTAGTTATGGAGTAACACCTGCAATCTTGATCCTTAGTTATGCCGACTTCAATCCAGCGTTCTTACCAGTTGCACTAATAATGCTAATGTTTGGTGCGATCCGTCTCAGTTATTTCAGTACATTTGGGTTATCTGATGACGCTAAATACACTGGTTTAGCTATTGATAACAACAGCATATTACTTATCTTTATTTTTATGTTTGCTGATTACTTTGAGCGGCCCGTCTTTGCAATTATTCTCGCTTTAAGTGGTCTATGCTTAGCTATTCTGAATGTCTCCCAAATAAAAACTCCAAAGCTTTCTGGGAAACCGATCAATGTCGTCCTTTTGGCGGTATACACATTCGCAGTGACTGCAATATATAGCTGGACTTTAATTTAAAGCTCGTAGCACGCAGAGAAATTAATGGTTGCCATCAACATATCCTTCTTCACACGCCCCGAACCGCGGATTTAATTTATAAATAACATTTGATGAACCAGCGTTAATACTAATTATGTTTATTGGACTAAGGAACATGAAAACTATTCTACTAACTGCAAAAGGTAGGGTTTGAAGCGCTCTTTTTAGAAATCTGATCTGTGTCGGGGCGGTATGGGTCAGTCCAAGAATTTCGAGATGGGATGAGCTTACCAGATGTAGCGGCTATTAGTGGTCATAAATATCGTAGAATGTTGGTAAGCCATACCCAAGTAAGTAACTAATTTTTTTTGAGAGAATTTGACCGCAGCAACTTTCATAGAGGGTTTGTGTTAGAAGGTTAAAATGGTTTCTTAGCTTTAGTACCGCCGACTTCATAAACATGCATGAAACGAATAAAGCGCATAAAGACTTAACTACGTCTTTGATACTAGGAGCATGATAACCAAGATCAAATCTTTGATAGCCATAATTATGGTCCTTTCAGCCCGCAATATCCCGTTTATTCCTGGAATATAATTCACAGTTTAAGGTGAGGAATGGTTATAAAATTGATGATACCATTTAAATAAATGGCATCATCTAAATTAAGATACGGGAAGTTAACTAAAGAATCGGCATCTTAGTTTTACGTAAATATGGCAGAATAGTCTCAAAATCGCCAAATTTCTCAGTAGCAGCTTCATTACTAACAGTAGGTGGAATTATAACGTCCTCCCCCATGTTCCAGTCTGCAGGCGTCGCTACACCCATTCGAGTGCTAGTCTGACAAGCATCAAGTGCACGCATGACTTCACCGAAATTTCGTCCCACTGTCATCGGATAAGTCATCATAAGCTTAATTTTTTTGTCTGGCCCTATAATGAATACACTACGCACAGTTGCACTATCTGCAGGAGTTCGACCATCAGGCATGTAGGCATCAGCTGGAAGCATGTCAAAGGCTTTGGATACGGCGAGTCCTTCGTCAGCAATTATTGGAAATCTGGCAGGGACCTCCGCCACAACTTCTATGTCACCTTTCCACCTCTTATGCTCCTCAACACCATCTACACTGACACCAATAACTTTCGTGCCTCGCTTTTCCCACTCGCTACTTAAGCGTGCAACTGCACTGAACTCAGTGGTACAAACGGGCGTGAAATCTTTAGGGTGTGAAAACAATATTGCCCAGCTGTTGGAAACCCAATCGTGCAAATCGAAACTGCCCTGATCAGTTACTACGGATAAATTTGGGATTGTATCGTTAATACGCATAATTTCTGACATTCCTAATGTAAGGTTTTTAGCAATAAAATTGCTTTTAGCATAGTATCAATGGGAAAAAATTTAACCAAGATGCCAGAGTGGCGCACCCCAAATACCCAAACACCTACCCATCTAGAAGTACGCTAAGTGGTAAAATAGATGCCAAATATATATAGTATTTATATAGTTAAACATTTAAATTAAGGGAGACTATGTGCCCCTATTTATCCTGCCCATTGAAACCCATTTATTTTGAGTAGATTGAGTCACAGTTATAAAAGTATTGATATCGTCAAATGCTTGTCTATTGGCAGTTTCATGTATTCATGGCGTACTAAAGTGTTCGCATGCTACCACCATACGCAGTCTCAATCTCGACGATATCACCCTGATCCAGCGCTACTTCGCTAGCAAAATGGTAGGCATCAAACGAGCCATCAGAGTGCTTGACCCGCAGATAGTTTTTCCCACCGAGTGAGGCAGCATTCATGGACCAAATAGGGACATTGGCGTGAGAATACCCTACAGAAAGAACTGCTGGCGTTCGCAAACGGTACGATATGCGAACACCGGCACCTCCTGAAAACTCACCAACCACTTTGGGGCCAAAGGACAGGGTTTTTTCCAAAACGTCAAAACCATATCGAGCTTCGGCTATCTCGACGGGACAGTTGAATGTGTCTCCGTGGTTAGTGGAAAACATAGCGTTTTGGCCTGCGCGTTCTAACGTTGCCCCCCAACCACCCATCTGTGGTTCAACCATCGAATAACTACGGCCTGTATCAGGGTGCAGACCTGCGATTACAGTCCCAAAGATTGAAGCAAAATGTCCGGCAGGAAGCAGATTTGGCATAACCTCTGCCAATCCGTGCCACAGCATATCGATCAACTTTATACGGGTTTCAAAATAATAAGCGTGCGCTACAAGGGGCCCGGCATCGAACAGCGTTCCCGGTGTAGTGAGGACCTCTAACGCAGAAAATGATCCTGCATTAGCAAAACGGTTATTATCGACGAGCGCTTTGAAAAAGACTTGGCAGGCGACGATGGCTCCATCGCGGCTTAGATTGTAGGGGCCTGAAACTTCGCTTGGTGCATCCCTTAGGTCTATGGTCATTTTGTCATGCCTAATCTCTATCAAAGCTTTCCAGAACGATCCGTCATCCTGCGCTTCAATGCACGCATAGTGGCCAGCTGGTAGGGCACTTAGACCAGCCTTTGAACGCTGCGCCGCAACTTTGCGAGCCTCTAAGATTGAAGAATTCAGTGCATTTACGCCATACCGCTCACAAAGTTGTCCGATTGTTTTAGCTGCACGCCGTCCAGCAGAGACCTGCGCCCAAAGATCGCCACGTACATAGTCAGGGAGGCGGCTGTTTGTGGTGATGATATCTACTACTGCTTCATTTCGTTCGCCTGCGTCGAACAGGCGGACGATCGGTAATCGTAGACCCTCGGCGATGATCTCGCTTGTTTTGGTCGACATTGACCCTGGTGTGCGACCGCCTATGTCACCCCAGTGTGCAATGGACGCAACCCATGCAACTCTACGATAATGCCAAAAAATAGGCTGCGCTATCACAACATCGTTTAAGTGCGTGACGCCACCGAAATTCGGATCATTGGTGAGATAGACATCGCCATCAGCAATCTCGTCACCCAGTTTAGCAATGATTGCTTGGACTGACTTGTCCAAAACTCCAATAAACGATGGAATTCCAGCGCCAGAACTTACCAGTTGTCCGTCACAATCCAGAACGCCCGTGCCGACATCAAGAACTTCGTAGATAATTGGGCTCATGGCAGTTTTTCGCAAGACCTCGAACATCTCAATTGCAGCAGCATCAAGACCCTGCGAAATGACGTCCAAGGTGAAACGATCAACCACTGATAATCTCAAGATCGCGGCGGAGATCTGATAGAATTTCTGGTCCATCGGCACGTAAAATTACAATATCTTCAAGCCGAATACCAAACCGGTTTGGTAGATAGATCCCCGGTTCGATGGAAAACACCATGCCTTCCTCAAGTACTACCTGGGACGAAGCTGTGATGTAGGGCGTCTCATGAATTTCGACGCCCATACCGTGACCCGTGCGGTGCATAAAATACGCGCCATAACCTGCGTCTGTGATTATGCTGCGTGCCGCATCATCCACTACATGTGCCTTCACACCTGGTCTGGCAGCGGCCAACGCGGCTTGCACAGCGGCTTCGACAACGGAGTGAATTTTAACATAGCCCTCAGGAGGTATATCGATGGCTGCCATTCGAGTAATGTCGCTTGAATAACCGTCCTTGCCACCGCCAATATCCATGACAACTGCGTCGCCACTTTTGAGTATTGTCTTGCCCGTGTGATGATGCGGGAACGCACCATTGCCCCCTGTACCTACAATGGTGAAAAGTGGTTTAACGTCTTGAGCGACGAAGCTGTCTCGGATAATGTCGGCAACTTGGCTCTCCGACATGCCGACCTTCATCACCGCCCAAGCCGCCTTCATAGCTTTATCAGCAGACACAGCATTTTGTTTCAACTTGGCGTATTCATCTGTATCTTTGCTCATACGGAGGGCGCCGACCGTAGTTTCTGTGAACTGGCGTTTAGCATTTGGTAGCGCGTCCTGAACTAGCGCCGCAAAATCAGCGCGCATGGTTTCGTCAAGAACAATATTCTTCGCGTCCTTGGCACAAGACGCAGTTAGCAACTCTGTGAATGCGGCGTCTGGCCCGTCTGCGTCGCCCCATGTGTGGAACGGAAGGTTAGTCTGCTGGGCGGCACTTTCAGCCTCCAGCTGGGGCATCAAGAAACCTGCGTAGGATTTTGTGACACATAGCAATAAGGGGCGCTCATCGCCGTGGGGACGGACATCGAGAAGCCAAGCAAGATGGGCATTTGGCCCCAGTACGATAAGATCGACATTTTGTTTGGCCATGACATGTCGGAGTAAATCAAGACGTCTCATTCTACAGGTCCTTTATATCCGTGGATTTCGCAGGCACGTTCGTGCGTCACAAAGCCGTTTTTGATATCCATGGCGACCGATTTAGCATCACGTTTCTTGGGGTCGCCATATCCTGCACCAGAGGAGGTAATTACGCGGATGACGTCATCTGTGGTTAAGCCAAGACCTGAAACAAAGGCGTAATGTTCGGTTTCGCCCGTTACCCTGTCGACTTCAACGAAGTTGCCAGAGCCTTCCTCAGCTCCTTCAAGTGACCATGGCTTCACGACAGAGCGTGTATAGCCTGCTGTCAAAAAGCCACTCTCAGTTCGGATGCGGTATTCAAGAACCAATCCGCGTCCGCCGTTGTATTCACCTTCGCCGCCTGGAGCCGTGTTGAGTTCCATCTTGTCGATGTATAAACCGTTGCGCGCCTCAGAAATTTCAGCAGGCGTGTTGTATGTTTCGCCATGAAAGCCTGAGAAAATGCAGGGATTACCATCGCGCCCTTCCCATGCACCCCAGCCGCCAATTTGTGGTTCAATAATAGTGTATTGGCGGCCAGTGTCGGGGTGGATACCTCCAACAAATGTCCCACAGATCGAACTGAAATGTCCTGCGGGAAGACGATCTGGCACATGAGGAGCTAAGCAACGCCAGATCAGATCATAAACGCGTACTTCGGTTTCAAAGTAGAACCCAATTGCTGCGGGTTCCTGGGCGTGAAAAATCGTTCCTTCAGTCGTCAGTACTTTAAGAGGTCTGAACGAACCTTCGTTGGCGGGCGTGTCGGGATCAGTGACTGATTTAAACAGCATTTGCGCACACACGATGGTGCCATCTCGGCTGGTGTTCGTACAGGCTGGATCTTGGCTTGGATTGTCTCTTAGATCGACGATAAATTCATAGTCTGTGATCGTCACTTTTACATTATATATGCGGCCATCATCTTGAGGCTCTGAGAGCTCAAACGTGCCCTTTGGTAGTTTGGCGAGCTCGGCAAGTGCAGTCTTTTCACCAAAATCCATAAAGCTGTCCATTGCAGCTGTGAACGTGGGTCGTGTGTATTTGGTAGATAGGTCTTCCAGCCGTTTAGCGCCAATCCGCACCGCAGCAATCGCAGCCCAGACGTCGCCTAGCAGAAAATCGGGCATACGGCTATTGCAAGTGATGATGTCCATTACCGCTTGGTCGGTCACTCCCTCATGGATTAGTTTGACCGCAGGTAGGCGTAGACCCTCTTGGAAAATCTCCGTGGCGTCACCAGACAAAGACCCTGGCGCCATACCACCCACATCAGAGTTATGGGCAATATTGGCCGTCCACGCTACGATCGATCTGTCAGCAAAGACTGGCATAGCCAAAACGAGGTCGTTTAAATGTGTCACACCGCCGTGCCATGGGTCGTTAGTAATGAAGACGTCACCCGGTTGAATTTTGTCACCAAATTTAGACAAAATGAATTGTACTGATTTGTCTAATACACCGATGAATGCAGGGATACCCGCGCCAGACGACGCAATTCGCCCCTGTGCATCAGTGATGCCTGTACCCATGTCTAACACTTCATAGATGATCGACGACATAGCTGTTTTGCGCATAGCGGCGAACATTTCGTCCGACGTGGCTTGTAGCGAGTTCTGTATAATTTCGAGTGTGATTGGATCGCTCATTACTGACCCCCTAACAGGATATGAATATTGCCATAGGCATCAATAGAAACTTCGTTATTGGGATGGATCACCACCGTAGTCCCCGGATCTTCAATTATTGCTGGACCGTTGAATGTCATGCCTGCTCGCAGCTTTTCACCATCATAAATTGTGGCGGAATGCTTGCCTTCAAGCGCGTAGTCCACTTCGCGCGTTCCTTTTATTGCTTGGCTCGCATTCGTATCACCCAATGGTGCTGGAATCATTTCCAGCTTGCCGACCTCTGCGCGGGCAACGAGGTGGATACCGACCATTTCGACTGGTGCGTCAAGACGGTAGGTGTATTCACGTTCATAAGCGCCATGAAAATCTTCAGCAATTTTTGATAATACGCTATCCGTAACCTTGCCATCCAGGAGGACCTCAGTTGTGTGTTCTTGGTTTTGATACCGAAACTTGCCGTAGCGCAGGAATATCAGTTTTTCAGGATTGACACCTTCGGCCTTGAACGTCACTCGCGCGTCGTCTTCAGCCTTTTCAAAGACTGCTTCAATTCCGACGGCTGATCCTTCGGATAAGTCAGCGAGTTGAGTAACAAAGTAATCGCGACGTAGATCCGACATCATCATGCCCCACGCAGAAAATACCGAAGCCGCCGCCGGTACGACAACCTTTTTGACCTGTAGTTCTTGGCCTAAAGCTACGGCATGCATAGCCCCGCCCCCGCCAAACGCCAGTAAGGTGAAGTCACGTGTATCATGACCACGATTTAGAGATACAAGTTTTAACGCATTGACCATGTTGTTGTTCGCGATGCGCACGATGCCTTGTGCGGCTTCATCTGTAGATACGCCAAGCTTTTCACCGACTGCTTTAAGCGCATTGCCTGCGCTCTCCATGTCCGTATCGACCGCTCCACCACAGAAATAATCTTTGTTAATGCGACCAAGCCAGAGGTTGGCGTCTGTCGCTGTCGCATTTGTTCCGCCTTTGCCGTAGGCAGCAGGACCTGGCTCAGCGCCAGCTGATTGCGGACCAACATGCAATTTTTTAAAGTCATCAACCCAAGCGATGGACCCACCGCCATTACCGATTTCAACCAAATCAACGACTGGCACCATGATTGGGTATCCCGCTGATTTGCGCGAACGTTCAATCCAATAGTCAGTCATAATACGTACTTCACCGCCTTCGATCAATGAACATTTAGCAGTGGTCCCACCGATGTCGAGCGCAAGGATGTCGGGTTCATTGATTAATTTTCCAAGTTCAGCAGCCCCCCAGAAACCTGATGCAGGGCCGCTTTCAACCATTGTGATTGGCACGGCGCACGTTGCGGCAAGGCTGTCTACACCACAATTTGATTGCATTATATACGGGCTTTGTGGGAGGCCTTGCGCGCGTAAGCTTTCGTCAAGATTACCCAAATAGCGTGCCGCAATAGGTTGTACATATGCGGAAAGAACGGCGGTATTGGACCGTTCATATTCTCGCCATTCGCGGGTAATTTGATGGCTGGCCACAATGGAAACATCAGGCCATAGGCGCTTTACTTCGGCCAAAACCGCCTCTTCATGGGCCGTATTTGCGTAGGAGTGGAGCAATGAAATTGCTACTGCTTGCACGCCCTCGGCGCGGAAATGAGCAACGATGTTAGGCAGGCCAGATAGTTCAAGTGGGGTACGCTCAGTGCCTAAATATGTCATGCGCCCAGGAACCTCAGCACGCAGATATCTGGGTACGAATGGTTCGGGTTTTTCATAGTGCAGATTGAAGAAGTCAGGACGGTTGCCACGCGCAATTTCAAGCGTGTCACGGAACCCTTCTGTGGTGATCAGGCCGACGGCGACACCCTTGCGCTCGGTTATCGCGTTGATTACGATTGTAGTACCGTGCACCATGAAATCTAAGTCCTTGGGATCAATGTTACCCTTCGATATTACGTTCAACACACCCGTCTCAAAGTTGGGGGGTGTAGTATCAGACTTCGCCGTCGTGATTTTCATGCCCTCTGGGCCAGTTTCAATCGCGACCAGATCGGTAAAAGTGCCACCAACATCTGTGGCAATGCGTTTTGTTGTGGTCATATCAATTTGCCTTATTTTTCATGTAGTCATTGAGTAGAAACGCCAATGCGCCGGGTTGCCTTAAACTTTGAGCCGCAGCCACGCGTTCAGGAGTGAAATGTCCTGCCTCATGTAAGCAATTGAGCGTTCCTATGACATTGCCGTCCACAGCAATGGGTAGGTTCATGCAGCTTTCACAGCCAAGCGATTTAATTAATTCGTGGTCGGGGAACACTGCAGCGATCTCTTCGATAGTGTTGGCTACAAATGTCTCTTGTCGACGTTGCACTTGCTCAGTCCAGAAATTATTCTGGATCGGCTTCTCACCACTGATGGCGTATACGTCAGGCATGTTGGAATAGTTACGCCTTGCAACCCCGCGTTCATGATCAACTTCCATTAGGGTGAATAACTTTACTCCAATGGTCCTATCGACAAGAGCTTCGAGTGCCTTAAATGTGGCTATTGGTTGATTTTTTGATGCTAAGGCTTTTGTTAGGTCGGTCATACGCTCTCCGCAATTTGGTTTCTAAGATTAAGTTCTGTCGCATCAACCACTGGCACTGCTCCAATCAATTGCCGCGTGTAAGTGGCTTCTGGAGTGGAAAATATTTGCGCAGTTTCACCAAGTTCGACCAGCTGGCCGGCCTGAAAGACAGCAACGCGATCTGCAACATTTCGGACAACAGCCAGATCATGGGTGATAAATATATAGGTCAACCCATACTCTGCCCGTAAATTGTTGAGCAAGCGCAGGACGCGGGCTTGCACAAGAACGTCCAGCGCGGATGTGGGTTCGTCCAGCACCAAGAGGCGTGGATCACAAGCAAGTGCACGGGCAATGCTGACCCGCTGGCATTGCCCACCTGACAACGAGGCGGGTGCGCGGGTCCGCATATCTCCGGGGAGGCCAACAGACTCTAATGCAGCTTCAACCGCTTTCCCGCGCTCAGGTTTCTCACCGATATCATAAACATCCAATCCTAATCGAACCGAAGCTCCAATGGACCGTTTGGGGTTAAGTGAGGACAAGGGGTTTTGCTGAACGAGTTGAATGCTACGGCGTTGTTCGGCACTCCGCTTGGCAGACAATGTCTGTCCATCAAATACAATCTCACCCGACGTCGCTAACAATACCCCGAGGATCATGTTCGCAATGGTGGTTTTGCCAGAACCACTGTCTCCGACAATGGCAAGGCACTCGCCAGCCTGAACATCGAACGACACATTACTGACTGCATGGACGGTTCCCGTGGGAGTCTCAAATTTTTTCGTCAAATTGTTGAGTGATAGAAGCGTCATGATGCCTCGCCGTGTCTAATACGGGGAGCAAGAAAATCGTTGTTGACCTCGGGTACTTCTGGCAATTCAACGCCGGTAATGCGTGGCACAGCGGACATCAATGCGCGGGTGTATGCATGTTGTGGATTGGCAAACAGGGCATCCGTCGGTCCGTCCTCGACTATGTTGCCACGGTAAATAACATAAACTCGGTCAGCGAATTCGCGCACGACGCCAAGATTATGCGAGATGAACAAAACTGATGTCCCGTTCTGTTCAACCATGTCTCGCATTAAGGTCAGTGTTTGAGCTTGGACAGACACATCAAGTGCTGTCCCCGGCTCATCTGCCAACAACAGTTTCGGTTTGTTCGCGAGCGCCATCGCGACCATCACTCGTTGGTTCATACCGCCAGATAATTGGAATGGGTAAGCGGATAAAACACGCGTCGGATCTAAAATTGCAACCTCATCCAGCAATATTCTAGCGCGAGCGTGACTGACTGACTTTGACTGCTTGGGATCGCGACGGCGCAGGACTTCGGTGAATTGCTTGCCGATGGTGAACATTGGATTCAACGATGACGTTGGATCTTGAAAAATCATCGAAATTTCTGTGCCGCGCAAAGCTGCGCGTTCACGAGCTGATATCGTGTTGATGTTTTGGCCGTTGAACTGGACGGTGCCGCTAATGCGTGCGGTACGGGTTTCTTGCAGCAACCCCAATACGATGCGGGCCGTTACCGATTTTCCAGAGCCGCTTTCACCAACGAGTGCCACTTTTTCACCAGCGGCGATATCAAGGTCGATACCGTGCAGGACATCAACATGTCTGGCCAGTGTTTTGAAGCCTAGGTGTAGGTCTTTAATGTGCAGGAGGCTCATTCATAAACCCCCAAAACATCGCGCAACCCATCACCGAGTAAGTTAAACCCAAATACTGCAATCAAAATGCCCAAGCCGGGGAAGACCGTCAGCCACCAGCTGTCGGGGAGATACCTTGCGCCTTCGGCTACCATTGATCCAAGGTCTGCGGTGGGTGGCTGCACACCCAACCCAAGGAACGATAGAGATGATGCTATGATAATCACAAAGCCCATATCTAGCGTCATTTTTGTGATGATCGCAGGCAGGCAATTTGGGAGAATTTCTCGAAAGGCAATATGACCTACTCCTGCTCCAATGACTTCGGCAGCCAGCACATAGCCTTCTTCGCGCTCACTCCGCGCAATGGAATAGACCAGTCGCGCATACCAGGGCCACCACATGGCCGTTACGGCCAGCATTGCGTTGGTCAATGTCGGTTCCAACACGCCCATCATGGCAATCGCCAAAACCAGTGGCGGGATCGAAAGGAAGACATCAACAATGCGCATCAGGATCATTTCAAGCCAACCCCCAATGTAACCGGCGAGCAAGCCGATCATTGTGCCAATAGGAACTGCGATCGCTAATACAACCACACCAAGTGTGAGGCTGATTTGATAGGCGAATAGAATACGACTAAAAATATCTCGTCCGACCAAATCTGTGCCCATCCAATTTCGAGCCGAAGGTGGTCGGTTGTTGTTGAGGAAATCTACAACAGCTCCATTATGGGTAGGGAACGGCGCAAGCCATGGTGCAAAAATTGCAGCCAATGTAATAAGACATACAAGGATCAAGCCTAAAAAGCTTAGTGGATTGGCTACCAGAATATTAAGCGTTCGGATCATGATGTCCCCCGCGTGGAATAGCGGATGCGTGGGTTCAAGAAGGCAATTACCAGATCGACAATGATGTTCACAATTAGAAATGTTATGGCGATGATCAGGACTGTACCCATGATTGCGTTCAGGTCTTTACGCAGAATCACGGCAACCCCGTAACGTGATAAACCGGGCCATGCAAAGACGGCCTCTACTAGAAATGCGTTGCCCAGCATAGCCGCAAAATCTAGCCCGATGATGGTCAGGGACGGGATTAGTGATGGCTTGAACGCGTAGGTGCGTGCGATGCGAGATGGTAAAAAGCCATATGCCTGTGCCATCTCGATGTAAGGTTTATCGTAGGTTTCGACCATGTTGGCGCGGGTGAGACGGGCCGCCTGGCCGATACCTGACAGGGAAAGCGCAGTTGCGGGCAGGATCAGGTGATGCACCGCACTACCGAAGGCGACCCAATCACCTACCAAAAGCGTATCAATTGTCAGGAAACCAGTGGTCCTTTCGATGTCATATATGTCTGATATGCGCCCCGCGATGGGAAATAGTGGCAAGTAGAATGCGAACAGCAGCATCAGGATCACAGCCCAGACAAAGCCAGGTGCAGAGACAGTTAACAACGCAACCAAGCGAATTATGTGATCAGGCCAGCGTTCACGATACCGTGCGGCAAGAATGCCAAGGGGCAGGCCAACTAGGACCATGATAAGACCGGCCAGAAATACCAGTTCAAGCGTGGCAGGTAGGAATTGTGCGATGTCTTGCGTTACGGGTCGGTTGGTATAGAGCGAAACGCCCAGATCACCGCTCAACACATCAGCAACGAAGTGCCCGTACTGAACAGGCAAGGAGTCATCAAGGTGCATCTCTGTCCTTAAATTCACGACTTGCTCTGCTTTGGCGTTCGGGCCAAGCGCTATACGAGCAGGATCACCAGGGATAACCCGAGCAATCGCGAAGATCAGCATCGATACACCAACAAGCACGATTAGAGAGATACCTAGCCGGTCCAGTAACAGGCGGAAAATTCCAGACATTTGGGGCTTTCAAGAAAGATTGGTCCGCAGAAAAATAGTTGGGGCGCACGCAAGCATACCTGCACCCCAGTTTTGGTGCCTTTATTCGCCAGTCATTTCCATCAAACGGAAGCTAAAACCCATGCCATCAAGACCAAAGGCTTTGGTGGGATCGCTAAGCGCTGGAACATTAACACGGTTGGATGCCGCAAAGACAGACTGACGGTCAAAACCGTATATCGTCGGTGCAATAGCCATCAACCGCTCGTTTAAGGCTGAATATGCTTTTTCACGATCAGCGTCAGTTGCAGCCATACGACCGGCATCCAAAGCTGCATCAACCTCTGCATCATTCAGATATTCAGGTGATTGCCATGTGCCTGGTGTGCTTGAATGGTACATGCCGTAAAGCAATGTATCTGGATCGCCTGTGACAGCATTTACGAATAGCTGGCTAATGTGAGGTGTGCTTTCAGCAGTTGAAACTTGTTCGGCAAACAAGGCCCAAGGCAGCTTTTTGATACTGCTTGAGATGCCTATTCCATTGAAGTTTGACTGCATTAAAAGCGCAAACCGCTCTTCTAAAGGTACTTCGGCGATCCAACTAATTTCAAGATTCATCTCTGCAGGGTCGTAGGGGCAATCTGCAAGGTATGATTTTGCTGCGTCAAGGTCTTGAGCTTGCGTCATATCTGCACCGTTTGCACCAAACATGCCGACTGGAATAGCACCTGTCGCGGGGCTGCCGCCTGACACGTCATCGTTAATCGCAATCATCTGAATGGCTGTACTGTAATCAAACACAGCACTCAGCGCTAAGCGGCAATTCACGTCATCCAGTGGGGCTTTTTGAGTATTCATCTTGAAGTAGAAGCCACCTGTGCCGCTCTCAGTTAGCAACTGTGCACCGTCTCTTGCCAAAGCTTGGACCACCTCTGGCGGTAACCACTGGCTAGCAATGTCGTGTTCGCCTTGCGCAATCAACGTGCGTACCGTTGCAGGCTCCAGACCGTAACGCAGGCGCACCGTGTCTGGGGCGACGTCAGCCACGTCAAGAAAATAACTATCAGATTTGGCCATAACCGTTTCTTCTTGTGGGTTATGTGAAGTCACTGAGTAAGCACCCGTACCAGCACCGTTTTGGGACAAGAATTCTTCGCCCCATTCAGATTCAGAGCTGGATTTCACAAGTGCCATGTCGACGATCGGAAGACGGACCAAAGACGCGATGAATGGCGCATATGGCGTTTCAAGTGTCAGGCTTACGGTTGTATCATCAAGGGCCACAGCAGTGACGCCCGCAAAGAGATAGGACAGGCCAGCGCCAAGCGCTTGCATCCGTTCAACGGAATAAACCACGTCTGCTGCTGTCATCTTATTGCCGGATTGGAAGATCACATCATCACGCAACGTGAAGGTGTATGTCGCGCCGTCAACGTCCCAACTTGCGGCAAGGTGTGGGGTATGGCCGGGGCCACCCTGCGCAGGCAGCACAAGTGTGTCGTAGACGTTGAACATCAAAATACTGTCAGCATAATCAGATGCCTTGGCTGGATCGAGTTCACCTACGGCCACTTCATCAAGCCGTAAAACGGTTTCAGCAAAGGCAGGACTAACTAAAGCCGTCGCTGCGCAAAGTGCTGTAATCAATGCAGTGTTTTTCATCATTTTTCTAGATCTCCAGTTGTATAAGTTGCGACCTCTTGGGCTGAGGCCTTTTTGTGAATTGGGGCTGGGGCATCACCAAAAACATCCATGGTGCCACACCAAAGAATGGACGCAGTTGATAACCCATGATTCCATGTAGAATGGATGCGACAGCTCTCAAAATGGATAGAGTCGCCTTTACGCAAAATCTCTACAACACCTTCTATTTCGACAGTGATTTCTCCATCAAGAATGTAAAACATCTCTTCGCCTTGGTGGCTGATCGGTTCCATCCGGTGACCAGGGAAATCATGCACAATAACAGAGTGAAGCTTTGAACCTACGAACGATGTTGAAAGCCGCTCGTAAGTCACAGGAGCATCAGCTACGGAATAAGCCAGTCTGCTGGCTTCATGTGTGGTTTGGCTAGCGATACTAACGTGCTGCAGGAAGCTATTGATTTCAGTTTTGAGTACCGATGCCAGCGACGCAAGTGATCCCAGTGAGGGGGCGGTTAGTCCTCGCTCGACCTGACTAATGAAACCAACTGAAAGGCCAGCATCATCTGCTACTCGTTGCATGGTAAGCCTAAGTTCTTTACGTTTAGCACGTAAAGCGGCTCCAAGGTTTAGGGCAGTGTTGTCGTTTGATTTTTGATTCTTTTTTAGCATGACTAAAAAAACTTTGCACAGCCTCCTAGCTTGAGTCAATATTTTTTAGTATTACTATAATTTTTACTAGGCTGATTTGTTGGGCTCAACTGAACATAGCTGATACAATCAGACAAATGAGAATATTCATCAGATTGCAGGCATTAAATGAGGTTTATGTATTTAATAATAAATGTCACTATGCGAGCGTCAGCTCGGTTAAGTTTGAAACCAATACGTAAACAGAGGTAGTTTTAAAAATAAAACCCCTGCCCAATTAATCTACCTCTTTAAAACTAAAAGCCAGTTATCCGAGGCCCACAGCTCTTGATCCAGGGTCCCTGACGCAAAGTTCGCTGCGTGGCGTAAAACTCTATTCTGCGGCTTGCTGGGTTTCAATGAAGCCACCTGACTGGCGTTTCCAATACCGGCAGTACAAGCCGTCCTGATCTAAGAGTGCCTGATGAGAGCCAGTTTCGACAATTTTGCCCTGATCCATTACAATGATGCGGTCCATTTTGCTTAGGGTCGAAAGCCGGTGGGCAATTGCAAGAACAGTTTTCCCTCGCATTACCCGTTCAAAAGCGCTTTGTATCGCCGACTCTACTTCGCTGTCCAGCGCGCTGGTTGCCTCGTCTAGTACTAAAATAGGAGCATCTTTCAAAATTGCCCGCGCCAATGCAATTCGCTGGCGTTGGCCACCAGACAGTTGAACACCCTGCTCACCTAAATGTGCTTCATACCCACGGCGACCTTTATAATCTTGTAGTTGCAGGATAAAGTTATGTGCTTCAGCTTGTTTGGCCGCGTCAACAAGCTCCGCCTCGCTTGCATTGGCACGGCCATATAGAATGTTATCCCTTGCTGAGCGATTAAATAGTGCAGTTTCTTGCGTTACCATACCAATGTGATGGCGCAAACTTTCTTGTGTCACATTGCGTAAATCTTGACCGTCAATCCGAACGGTACCTTTTTCGGTATCGTAAAGCCTAAGCAAAATTGAAACTAAGGTTGATTTGCCTGCACCCGAGGCCCCTACGACACCAACTTTCTCACCCGCAGCAATCAATAGTGAGATGTCATCAACCCCGCCCACATCACGTCCGTACGCAAAACTGATTTGATCAAAATCTATCTTGCCTGATGGCACTTTCAGATGCTGTGCATCTGGCGCATCACTCAAATTATGAGGAGATGACAAGGTCCTGATCCCATCCTCAATCTCGCCTAGATTGGCATAGATCGTCATCAGCGTATAGCTAACCCAACCAGTCATCTGCGACAGGCGCAAAGAAATCGCCCCCGCCACTGCAATATCACCGGCGCTAATGCTACCCGTGCTCCAGAACCATAGGCTGCCCCCAACCATCATCACCGGTAGGACACCCCCTAGTCCGTTGAGACAAAACCGGAACCAGGATGCCACCGTACCATAATCAAT